>ENA-OPEJ01000533-OPEJ01000533.1-human-gut-metagenome-genome-assembly--contig:-NODE-533-length-14824-cov-2.253572_pt1 | contig 14824 bp, 6 predicted proteins | sample MGYA00241635_ERZ501533 | MGnify/ENA primary metagenome ERZ501533 (study PRJEB25962, sample SAMEA2042378) | human gut metagenome | biome: human gut; feature: human-associated habitat; material: faeces...
GTGCCGACGCCGATGGTAGCCGACCGGCCGGCGTCCTTCTTCCACTTGTTGAAAGCCGTTCTTCTTATCTTACTTATACCATCTATGCCTCCTGTATCAGCTTTTACAACAGAAACGAATCTGTTCCCACTCATAACCTTAATAACCATATTGGATACCAGCTTATTTTCAGCAGATTCTATTTTATTTCTATCGCCGGACTGAACAGCGTTATTGTATTCGGTAAAAAGAGACTGATTATAGGTATCATTTACATCTATTTCGAGATTAACCTTATCTCCTTTTTTCAAAGAAGATAATGCTTCCTGATCTATTTTATCTACTTCATTCTCTCCGAATCCGACACCCGTTCTGTACGGAACCAACTCATCTGAATCAAGACGCTTATAAACCAAAGAATATGAATTACCCACGTCCTGAATAGACACGTCTGTGTAGCGATTAAGAACACGAGCCGATTCTTTGTCTATAGACCATCTCGCATGATAAGGAAGTTCAATTATAGTAGCCGTTTCTCCACCTATGTTAAGAGAATACCTTTTAGTGCCATTAGCGTTCGTTTCAGAGCTTATTTGAATAGGAACCAATGATTTTATGGAAGATATAAATTTATCGGCTCTAAGACCCGCAATTTCATACCTTTCATTGCCATCATTAGAGATTCTTCTTACCATCAACGTCTCTGGATTCTGGGCGCTATCTATGTTGGCTCCCGGCGTATTATCGGATTCATCTAACTCATTTACAAGAGAATCTATATTAGCATCATCCTCCCCAAAATTACTTAACGTAGATTCAGAGATACGACCTTTGTCGATAATCCTGTTTTGCTCGATATAAGGAAGGAGATCCGTGATGTTTCCAACCTGGCCAAGATCTTCTATGGTAAATACCGAATCGGCAAGCTTATCTTCGTCAACTTTCTCCCCTTTGTCCCGTCTGTTCATTATATCAACATACGAAGAAATAGCATCATCAAGTTCCTTCCTTTGATCTGGTTCCAAATTGGATTTAGCCATATCAATAATAGCTTTATTATCCTCATACACAGATCGAGGTTCAGTAAGTCTCCTAACTTTATCTGATAAATCTTTTATCATCTTAGCCGGACTATCACCAAGATTTGATATATAATCATCAATATCCTGTTTATACTTTTCATATATCTCCTTCTCCCTTGGAGATAAAAGGTCTTGATTACCTGTATATATCTTATCTACGATACGTTCTTTAACCTCTATAGGTGCAGATAAAAGATCTTCCATTGCCAACTCATAATCAAAATCAGACAATATATCCTCCTTCGGCTTCTGAGTTATACCATCGTTTAGATGACCAAATACTTTCATGGTAAATGCTTCATCTGAATTTATTTCTCCATTATTCAGAAGTTCATCTATTTTTTCATCCAAACTGATATTATTACCCTCTGTCTGGTAAAAACGATCACTTTCTATAGTTTTAGTATTAGAAGATACCATATCATTTAAGAACTTAGAAAATAAAGAAAAATCATGTCTCATGAATTTCTTATCCTGTATGGAGTTCATAAATGACCGTAAAACCTTATATTGGGTAATGGCTTGCTGGTATTTCACCACCATATTTCTTAAATCCTCTGCTTCTTTCTTTCCTTTATTATTCTCAATATAAGTACTTAAAGAAGCTACAGAGTCATAAGCCTTCAATATATCTTCAGCAGTTATTGTTTCGGATTTAAACAACTCAAGAGCTGATACTCCAGGATCAAAAGAATAAAAGACTTCTTTATAACTACTAAGAAGATCTTCTGACAACCTTCTATATTCCTTATTAAGATTATCGTATTTAATAGTTTTTTGTTTTATAGCCTCTGCTTCCGTATCATTACCGTCCTCTACTCTTCTCGGAGTTGTAGCCAACCTCTCTATTTCAGCATTCAAATCATTGATCTCATTACGCAATTCCCTTAACTGATTAGCTGTATCAAAAGCTTGACTTGATAATGAATAAAACGTATTTATATCATCAAACAAATTATTGTCATTTACATAATCAGCAATATCATTTGATGTTTTCATTGCTATATCCTCTGCATCCAACCCCTTAAACACAGCATTAGCAACATTAGATCGATAAAGATCAGATGAAGTCTCAGCAGTAATAGCCTCAGCAAAAGAAGAAGCTTTTTTATAATTGGCTAACTTCTTATCAAAATCTTTTATAATATCTTCCTTGTATTTTTTAACAGTTTCTTCATCTACTTTCATTTCAGAAGCCAACTCACTTTCGTCAAGGCTTTTAACCATTGACCTGAAATTGTTAGCCGTATCCTCTAACATTCCCATTCTGTCAGATAATTCAAATTTAGAATAATAATCTGATTCAGGATCATTCATTTGAGCATTAAATTCGGCTAAATTTCGCATAGAGTCTTTTACAGATTGAGAAGTAAAAGCATTATTACTATTAAATTTCTCAACATCAGTATTAATAGTACGCTCTTTATTTCTCCTTTCATATAAACCAAAAGCACCATTTCTGGCTCCAAACAAACCACCAATCAGGGATCCTATACCAATCTCTTTCAATCCTTCTTTGGTTGTAAATTGTTCAGCTATGGCCTTAGAAAAAGAATCAACTATAGAAGACGTAGCATCAAGATACGTCTTATCATATCTTGATCTAATAAAATCTTCTCCCATGCGCTGAGCAACACCTTGCATGCCTTCCTCCCATACACCTTCAGATATGGGTCTTTTAGATACATTCCAAATAGTAGCTAAGGATTTCTGGAATAAATTTGCTTTTACCGTCTGTAATCTTCCAGCATCACCCGCTACCTTCTTAGTCCCTAATCCAAACAAATAGCGATCTACAAAACTCTTTGATCCCCTATATGTGTTTGATACACCCTTTAATCCAGGTATGTATTTAGAAGCAAAACCAGTGTCTACTCCAAGATATTTTCCCAGAAGAAGATAATTGGATAATCCAACTATACCCATATTAGCTAAAAATATGCTGTTTGCCGTATCGGAAATAGAACTCTTAAATTCAGCCATCTCAGACTGATTAGGATTCCGACCATACATATTTTTAAAATATTCCTTGTATTTACTTTCAGAGTCTTTCATAAAGGACTGAGCCTCCACGGCAGACTCCCAGCCGGCACCCACAAACGTATTTACTCCTACCTTGGCCATATTGCCTATGGCCCTGCCGTACATCGCTCCTGCCCTATACGCTCCAAAAGCAGATTTTACAGCACTTGCCGCAATCTTAGACGCCGCCATCTTTCCGGCCACCCTCATCCCTACTTTAGCACCAACAGCTCCAAGACTTGACACACCCATCCCACCTGTAAGGTAGGCAGACAAAATAGCTCCTGTCGTAAACGATAGACCATTTCCAATAACATCATTAAAAATAAAATTTGCAGTCCCAAGACTCTGCAAAAATCCCATATCGCGCTCTTCTCTTGTATAATAATGAGGAAGAGAATGGTTTATTCTTTCATCTATATCATTTATGGCCCGTGTAAAATCATTGTCAAATGCTGAAGATAACGTACCAGTCTTTATAAGATTATACGCAGCCGGGATAATACCTACTACTCCTGATACACCATATAATGCTGTTTTTGTGACAAGTTTTCCTATGCCATTAACAGCCTTATTCCAAGTAGTTTGCCTTCTTCCATAATAATCTTCATTATCCCTTCCTGGCATATAACTTTTAAACTTTGCAAGACCGATGTTCCCATCGGATAAAAAGTCATATGCTTCATCTAACTTAATAGTTCTTCCTTTACCAAATACACCAAAATCAACAGCAGATGACTGTTGATTACCAGCTATAACCTCACCATAAGACGTTTGTTTACCAGAATAAGTATTCCTTGATTTATCTTGAATAGATTTTATCATGGAATTTAACTTATTATAAGACTCCTCTTTCTTCTTTCTTGGATCATCTCCACCATTCAGAGCCGATTTTAGTCCAGAAAAAGATGTGTCTACATCAAAAGAAGTATCTATTCCACTAATATCAGATCCTTTTTCTGAATCATCATCAGGATTTATGGCTGATACCGGGGGAGTATATGATCCTACTTTCATCCTCTCCATCTCTCTTTTTGCCCCCTCAATAAGAGAAGATTCTTCTTCATATCGCGTAGGAACTCCGGCATTATACCCTCTTAATCCAGTAGATGGTAAGAAACCTGATTTCTCTACCAATGTTTGTTCCTTGTTTTCCATATGTTATTCCCTATTTACGCTATTCAACAACTTCATCAACTTGCCATTTTTATTCAAAGACGTAGGTAAATTACCTCCTTCTTTTGCCGCCACCATATCCTTAATCTCTTCTGTTATGGCTGCCACAACAAAATCAACTATTTTTTTCTGAGGCGCAACAGCAAGTTCTTTAGACACATTATCCGCAAACCATACATTAGGAGTATCAAACGAATCTATTAACTCAGGTTTACCATTCTCCATAAGATAAAGCCTTGTCTCATATCCATAACCGTAACTTGTCTTAGGATCATAACCTTCAACCTTTACACCAAGCTTTCCGCTGTTATCCAATATATCTTTAGCTGCATTAAGAAGCCAGATCTTTTGCTCCGGCATATCATCCAAATTATTACCAGAACTGTTTATCATATCCGATAATACTTTCATCGTTGATGATACGGAAGCGTAAACAGGTGATATATCTGAATTTTGAAGCATCTTCGGATACCACATATTAGTGTCGCTTCCAAATGTAGGCTTTATAATACCACTTTCATATCCACCTATGTCAACAGAAGGAGTATTAACACCAGGATCTATGCCCTCACCTATCAACTCCGACTCAGACACCTCAACCACATCATACTCTCCTCTTTTTCCAGTATGATTAGCGACCAACCTATAAGTTTTTTCTCCATTATCGGCTATTCCTGATTCTGTCAAAGAAAATGATTCGATGGTTGCTGATGACGATCCGGATTTACCGGTAGGATGATCTATCATTTTTTTAGTAAACATATCTCTAAGAATGCCCATCTCCCTGTATCCATCCTCCTTAGAAGTTAATTTGGTTGAATACGTTACTGTATTAGGTGAATACAGTTCGAGATATTCTTTACGTATCTCATTTATACCATCATCCTGAACCTTAGTTATTTGATCAGCCATATTAATATCACTTACCGCATAGTTTCCAACACCTTCCATTCCACTAATAGAATACAGTGCATTAAAAAACGCCTTTTCTTCACCATCCGAGAAACTATTTTTTACATCATCGTATTTTTTTAAGAAATACCTGCCACTTTTACTATCCCTCTCAAATACTTTAGATAAATCAATGCCATCATTTTTCACCCTCTTTCTTATAGTAGCTATATCAGCAGGTGAGAATCCTTTTTCATAATATCTTACTCCAGATTCTACATCGCCAACTGTACCTCTATTTTTTCTTAAAATATCATTAAGGGATAACGCTGTAGCATAGGCTATATATTCTTCGGGCTTACCTCCTTCCTTCTGCGCGATCGCATTTGCTATTTCAGATACAATATTATCATAAATCTTGTTCTCCTTCTTAATTCTATCATTCTCTATATCCATCTTGTCTACAGCACTATTAAGCTGCATATAAGCGTCTGTGGCAGCTTTTCTCTCTGCCATAGGTAGCTTATCAAACATATCATTAGAGAGACCTCCATTGTCCTTTATATACTTAAGAAGTTTTTCTTCATCCATAAGATACTTGTATCCTGATGTTTCATCCGTCATATTTCTTGATATGGCAGCTTGAATATTTTTCATGTTTTCAGCACCAAGGGCCGTAGATAGTCTACTTCCGGATGTTACAAGATCTGTATATGCCTTATTAAACTTCTTATGAGTTTCTTCTGATATGCTAATATTTTTAGTTTCGATAGGATTAGCTGAAATAGTTCCACCAGAGTTTGTGCCAACGCCCACCTGCATGGCTCGGATTCCAGCTCTGCCGCCTGCCGCTCCTGCACCAGAGGACATAAGTTTTGCTATTCTGGCTTCATTAAGCCTATTCTGCATCTTCAGACGTTCTTCGTCTAATCCAAATCTGGCTTCATCCTTATTCTTACCATATTCAAACTCTGCAATATCCCTATTTCTTTCATATTCAAATTCTATCTTCCATTTTTCGAAATTCAAATTAGCTAATCTTTCCCTCTGATTATATTCTTTGGTTTTCCAGTAAAGCTCGTCGGCTTTGATTATGAAAGACGAATTATCATAAGCATATGAAGCAGCAGCATTATTAATAAAATTATTTTCAATAACCTTCATCGCTCCAAGATACGGATCGTAAGTCCTTTCATCCATTCTGCTAAATTCAGATTTCATAGAAGCTATTTCAGATTTGGCTCTCTTTATTTCATTTTCAACCATTTCTTTCTTTGCAGGATCAGAACCCAAACCGGAAAGATCGGCAGTAAGAGCATCAACATACCTCTGCTTATCACTTATCTGCTTATTCATAAAACCAAGAACAGAATCATACGAATATAAAGAGGGATTAGAGTCTACCATGTAAATAGCCTCCACCTGCATCTGCTGCCTTGCTTTATCTGATAACCCTGACAATGCAAAAGAAGCTATCTGTTCAGGAGTAAGCATATCCTTAGTTACTTCTTGTACTGCCCCGGTAGGATGACCATCCTTGTCAAGAATAGGAATCTGAACTTTAGCTCCTTTATGAAGCTTGCTTATAAAATCTATCCTATCTTTTAATTCCTTATTATAATCAGTATAAGGAGTATATTGAAGAGGAGCAAGACGGGAACCAGCCTTTCCATCATTCACCCATTCATTATGCGGCTTTAAAGCCGCATAAGCATTCGCAGCAGAATAAAGTTCTGGATTATTTATTTGTAAATCAGATAGCATTTTATGCATTCTCCTGCCTTCTTTTGTGCCGGCAATCGCGTTAATGACCGTATCATCCAACACCGAGCTAATCTCTCCTTGTATGGCTCTCGTAACACCATCAGAAGAAAGATCCACGCCTTTGAATTTTTGATTGATGTTGGCAATCACACCTGACATCTTATCTTCCATATAAGCACGGGCTTCAGGCTTATCTATCTCTTGACCCATAAGATAATCTACCTGGGTATAGATCTTTTCACGAGCAGCATCAACCTTCTGCTGTTTGTACATCATGACGTCCTTAACAAGATCTATGTTGTAAGGACTAACATACGGGGCATATTGCCTTAAAATACTATATTGTGAAGCCACTATTTGGTCCTCCTTCTTCTTTTAATTTCGTCATCTTCTTCATTTAAACTTCTCAAGTAAGGTGTAGAATAATCACCCATATTCATCACATCCTGATTGCCTTGAACGTAAATAATTTGACCACTTGGAAGCATTCTCATATTCGGAGCTATGGAAGCTATGGTATTCAACGATGTACGAACATTGAACTTATTCTGTATCTCGCTGTTTATGCTATCATAATAACGAGCAAGATTTTCATCCCTTATAGCCATAGCTTTCAACAACCCAGATTCATAACGTTGCCTTTCTGCTATGTTCTTATCATCCGTCTGAACATAAGCCATTTCATTAAACCTATCAGCTTCGTTTATTTGCCTTGCGTTATTGAAATTTACTTCATTAACGTACTTGGCTATATTGCTTCCAGCTATGGCGTTCATATTAGCCAGAATAGCAGCTCGCTGGGAGTCGGGCACGTCACCTACTGCGTCTAACTGAGCCGATGTCGCACGGTTGAGCTCGTTGATATACTGATCAGCAGATTGAAGAACCGGATCTATTCTCGGAGCCTGATGTCTTTCCAGACCTTCTATCTCCAAGCCTGTATCGAGCGTTCTCAGCATCTCCGGGAAGATAGGACCGAACGCCGCCGGTCTGCTCTGTCCTTTAGGTTCGTTGTCTTCAACCACCTCCTCTGTATCGGTGTCGGTTGCAGTCGTAGGCGTACTTGCTTTCGGTTTTACCTCTATCCTTCCAGGAGATCCAATCTTAGGCGGTGTAAGGCCTGGTGCTATGGGACCAGCCTCAATAGGCTTCATTTCTGGTTTAACAGACTCAAGAACGAAGTCTATTTCCGGCATTAACCCACTATCTCTTAAAGCAACAAACTTATTATAATCGGAGCCCAGAATCTTCTTAGCGGCATCAGATTTATCACCAAATAAGTCAACATAATTCTTTATCCCTTTTTCGTTTAACAATCTTTTTTGCTCTGCTGAAACAACGTCCAACCCATAATAAGAACGAGTAGCTGTTGTCTGACCAAACTTATCATCTACGGCAAATGAATTATAAGCCTGATTCCCTCCGTAGCTTCCGGCGTCCTGGCCCCAGAATCCGTACTCATCTCTGAATTTCTTGGCTGCATCAGCATTCGTGATAGCACCTACATCAGCTAACGCCCACAATGCATTTAATTGCCTGTTGTATCCTTTCTGGAAACCTTCTGTATCAAAATCACCATCCGTATTGTACTTGTTAGCCCATCGGTTTATGTCGAGCAAATTAGATACCGCCTTATCATTTACCCTGCCGTATCCTAAATTGCTTCTATGTTGGAGATTCTGGTTGGCATTGACACTGGAATCAGGATTAAGGATCTGCTCACGACCACTAACATCAGATACAGTCATATTAAGAGTTCGTCCAAATAACTGATTGATAAGCTTATTGTAGCCGATAGCATTCTTTCTAAGTTCCTCCAGCTCCTTCTGAGTAGGTCCACCTTCAGCCATTTTTCTGGTTTGCTTAACATACTCGTCATATATCCAGTTCTTAGCATCTGATTCTGCAATATTAAAAGCCTTAGCTTGTTTCTTTACCTGATTCAGATCAACAACCCCGCCATCCCTGAAAAAAGCATCCATCTTCTCGTTACGCTTAGATTCTTCCTGTTTGCCATAAACGATTTCAGCGAAAGAACGAAATTGTGCTTCAAGCTCGTCTATCTCTTTCTGGTTTTCATTGACGTACTTGGAAAGAATAGAAGCATTAAGATTAGATGTGTTTTTGTCTTTTACATCTTCATTTTTCTCTAATCTCTTATATACACGCTCCTGATCTTCGTACTTATCAGACAAACCAATCTTCTTCTTATATCGATCAAGGAGTGTAGCATACGTATCTTTTGACGTTGCCTTAATACCATAATTTTCTCTAACGTAAGAGGCAAACTCATCATCTATCTTACGATAATCGGAAACAATATAAGCCTCTGGCAAATCAACCGGAGTGCCACCATTTTCATGTCTGTTCCCTTTGGCTTCCATAGGCCCTACGGAGTCAGGAGTCAGCACGTACTCGCCTTTCTCTATCTCTACATTCGCAGCATCTTCCATAGACTTGGGAAGAGGATAAATATATTCGCCGGTCATATCAGACGTATCCATCTTCTGACCGTTACCTAAATTCACGCCACCACCTTCACGTTCCCACTTGATGAATTGCTGACGACGCTCCTTGGCAAGTTTTTCCCTCGCTGCCTGCTCGTCCCTGCTGGCTGCATACGCAGCAGATGAAGCCCCCATGATATTACGGGTAAGACCTAATCCTAAACTAACACCAGACAAGGCAGCTTGAGCAACGTTAGCGCCCACCTTATTACCGGCTCTTATCCGGCCAAGACTGGCACCAAACATCTGAGCCCGACCACCGAGATCAGGCGAGTAATACGGCATAGTCATAGGATCAAGAGGATTGCCGTCTTGAGATCGCTTATCTTTTTCATTGTTAGCATCATTAACATCCACTACAGTACCCTTCGGCATAGACGACGGATCTACGGTGACGTTATTATTTACGTTCATGGTGGGCATAGAAGGCTCCTGTAATTTTATAGTAGAATAATCAGGACCTACTATATTATCAAAACCAGCCTCCATCTTGTTTATATCCTCATTTATCTCAATCATACCAGGAACATTAGACATGTCCATATTGATATAAGGATTAGATGTCGTGTCCGCCTGCTGGGTAACGTCTTGAACACTGCCTCCTGGTGCGAATATTGGACGATTTTTTATGATTCGTAATCTCATATCTTCTCTTTTTTCACAAAGATAAGAGAAACGGACGAGAAAATCCAACGGAATCGAATCAGTTTAAAAATCAAGATGGTAGAGGTGGAGCCTCTTTATTTATAGGAGCGTTGACAGCCTTTTCTTTCTTCTTGTACAACTTGATAACTTTCCTGTATATAGATAACACAACCGGGCTCTGGATTTTCTTCATAGCCTTGGCAATAACATCTGAGGATAAGGCAGACATCACCACCGCATTAAGAAACGAACGAACAGAATTGTATTTCCCATCAAATCGCTTTAATAACCTAAGCCTGAATGATTTATACAAATATGATGCAGATAACTCCTTAAGACCATTATTTCTAAGACGCTTATTTAAAAACATCAAAGCCTTCTCTGAGAAGCACATTCGATTTTTACCTTGTTTATCTGTTGCATGTGAAAACCAGGACCATGCCGTGCTTGGGTGCTTGGCAATCCTATCAGCAAAGCTATCCAATATGCTGGTTCTGAGATCTCTTTTATGAGCATGACAGGCGGCTATCTTCTCATCTCTACTAAGAGCTCCATTGAGACATCTAAATGTGGTACGTTCTTTTCCAATGAAGTATTCAGGATGCTCTTCTGCGAATTGGGCCCTAAAAGCCTGATAACCATTCTTTCTCATTAAGTCTATCTGAGACCTAACATAAAACCTAACACACTTTTCTTCAGCTTCTTGAGCTTTCTTGCTACGAGGCTTACAAAGACGACCAAAACGACGGTAATCATAAACCATAGCCTCCACAAAATCATTGTACGGAAAATAACGACCAAATCCGTAGTTCCAGACCATGAAGCAACGCACGCGATCCTTCCAGTAGTCGGTGATGACAAAGTATTTACCAACCCTTTGTTTCTCATCAACTTTGTACCACCTATCAAATCTCCCGTTATAAAATAGATTAAAATACTTTAAATTGCCTAAACATTGACCGGCTGGTCTGCGTACTACATTATAGCCTAACTGATTGTGGTTATTATAGATAACCTCAAGGGGTGAAACCGCCTCCTTTTTAAGGAGTGATTTGTGAAGCTTGTCGCAATATGTCATTTCTGCTATCTTTGCCATTGGTTTTTGTTTTGTGCAAATATACGAAAAGTATTCATACTAACAGTAAAGAAATTGCACGACCCTGTATCCGGTTTGAGAAAAATAGGATACAGGGTTTTTTGTTTCATATAGGTATGGTAAACGTAACCGATTCGTACCGTACCCGTAAGTTCCTGAACGTCAGTGGTGGGACAAGTTATCTAAAGGTATAATAGGATAAATAAATTTCCCCTATTATATATTCCATTCATACTCCATTCAGTCGTATTCATTTTATATATTTATATGTTATTCATATTTTTTTAAATATCAATACTGTTTTAAATATACTTTTATAGTTTCGGAATCGAATCGAACGTAGTGAGTGAGATTTCGGAACGATTAATAATTTATCATTACGACTATTTACTTTTTAGCCTGATTGAGATTAAAAGTGATTGAGGATATCGACCGGAGGGAGATATGCGAAAGAACGAAAATATATTTTTATATTTTCAATATCTATATAAAGCGATTGAAACCGAATCGACCGAAGGGAGTGAGGTTGAGAGAAGCGATAACAGTTTTACGAGTAGCCACGAGATAGGCAGGCAGGTAGGCGAGGCCGTCGTGTGTTGTGAGGCAGGACAGCGTTAGCCCAAGCGTAGGTTCGGATCATTAGCTCCTATCATTGCAAATTGTAATCGTTACGAAGCATAAGAAAGCCGAGCCATCTTGATCACGTCCTTCATCCTTCGGAATCCGGGTAACGAGTCTATGGCTCGGCTTTAGAAACATTGATATGAAAAAAAATTGGTTTCAATTAAACTTCTGTCACTCCCTTAATCCGGAGTTGAATACTGGGAAGGACTGATTGGATAAAGGCTCGTCTTTTATCTTCTTCGTTTTCCTTCATATGCTGCTGGTATCGTAGTTCTTTATCATCATCCTTATCTTCTTTTAAACTCAACAAATGAGCTACGATGTCTTTACCATACGTTTCAGTCCATGTACGGAATCTCTCTTCCTCGGACTGTCTCTCCTGGGACGGGGCTTCCGGGTTAGGGAGGGCGGCGGCCACTTCTATCTCTGGAAGTGTTACCGATGCTGCTATTTTTCCATCATCTCCGAATCCCATTTGACCATACGAAGATACGGAATTTTCTTCAATATCCAAACCAAGATTTTTAGCAACCTCCATAGCATAGTTATAACGGTCATCATTTCTTATAACACTCTTATGAGGACGTCCTGCTCCTTGGTTCCAAGCTACTACAGCATCTTTCAGGTTATCGGCGTTCATAAAGTCCTGCCGGCTGTAGTTGTAATACCCTGGTCCTTCTTTTCCTTTTCTTGTGTATAAGAAATTAGAATATCCGGTTTTCCCTTCGTATTCATCAGCTAAAAACTCAAGTTGGTCTTTGAATGTTGGTGTAGAATGACCTTTCTTTTTGGCGTGCTTGAATAGCTTATCCATACGCTCATTATGCCATTGCTGTATGCCGTATGATGTTCTGTTGTCTCCGTATATGTCATCTTTAAGACCGGATTCAGCCATGAGATTACCTATGATAGCAAGCGCCTGTATCTTGGACATGCCGCGCTTATTAGTAAAGTATTCGTATGCTTCACGTTGTTTATTTACAACACCACCTTCTTCGTATTTCCTTACAAACCTTTTAGGTAAAGCCTTGTCATTATTTCGAAGAACACTACCTTTCTTAGGATCGTATTTGATGCGTTCCCTTATTCTAAGAGGAACATCCCTTTCCGGTATGATGTCTTCCGCTATCTTTTTTCGGCTAAAATCATAATCATCCTTCACATCCAACATACCAGCATCCGGATCCCATCTTACACTGAAATTCTTCAACGCACCTAATCCGGAAGCTTCGTTTACTTTTTCAAAATTGTCACCATATACCTCTTCTCTAAATGGACTTACACCTTCATTTACTAAAATCCATTTTCCTGGATTTTCAAATATATTTTTATTTAGTTTATCAAGGACCTTCTTATAATCTCTTATTTTTCGTTTACTTTTTTCATCAGCGTCCTTATATGCCTCATCAAGCATGTTGTTCATATACTCTTTATCTAATAAAGATTGTATCAAAATAGCTTGTTCTTGAGGCAATCCTACATACTGAGCATCATCATCATCGTCATCAAAACGATACTTGCTCGCCGGTAATCTACTTATATCTCCATCAGTGTAAGCCTTCCACATTTTTTCTTCAAAATCTGTGGCTGTATCTTCCCCTGATCGCTCCCTATTAGGATCCAACATTCGTTTCACAGTAGGAATAAAATCGGCTATTAAACTAATAGGATCAGTGTCTAATATTGGATTAACGGATTCATACCACTTATCAGGATCAGCGTTATTGGATATACCAACTGATTTTATATTCGAATCAGACACCCTGACCTTATCTCCGTCATATCCTCTACCTACATAACCTGTATCACCGTATTTTGCGGCTACATGACGAGCGTCTTCATACTTTGAATCATTAGTATCTTTTTCTATAGATTCGTTCTCTACAGGCTTGTCTTCAATCAGGACATAGTTACTGTCATCATCCACCGTCCAGGGCTGGTCTGTCGGCGTAGAGAACACCCGGCGCTCGAAGGCACGGCGCTTCTTCTGGCCGCCCATACCTTTCTCGTTTTCATTGTGATTTATTTCTTTCACCGCCTTATCATAATCACCTTCTTTAAGGTATTTGAAAAGCATCGGGCTTTTAGAATACTCTGGTCCTCCTGTATTGTAAAACAAGCTAAACAAAGCATCTCTCTGATTATTGTTTAGATTTTTGAAATTAGGAGTTCTTCGTATAAATTCCGGAACAAACGTATTAACTACACCTTCAAATTCCTTATCGGCCTCTTCTACTGTTATACCATTCTTGTATTTTTTAAGAAGATGAGGAAGATGAAATCCGTACCCGATTGTTATATTCCCCTTCTTGTCGTCATATAATTCAGGCTCAAACTTTTCCCACGATTTCAAATATTTTAGTATATTTTCTGAGGGTTTCCAATCTGATTTATTCTTCTTTGCCATTTTTTTCTTCCTCTAAGAATCCAAACATTTCATCTGCGCAATTACCAACAAATCCGGCTATGTAAGCTGCGTGTTCATCTTCTCCCACCTTAAAGCCAAGAGACATATTACAATGTTGACATACCGACATAGCTGCATGAAATGATTCATGACATATGTTTTGTGTAGTCATATCATTCTCACTTTGAAAATTCCATAATAACTTAAAAGCTCTATCATCTCTCTTATCACGAACAAGATTCATAAAAGAGACTTCTGAATCTAAATCGCCTTCATCTCCCCATTCTCCTTCATAATCCGGTTCTGCATTCTCAAAACGATCACACAGTGTTTTGTAATCTAACCCTATGGTGATAATCAACTTTAGTGGATATATCACAAAATCAAATTCTTTTTCTTTCATTCTTTTTTTTCAACAAATGTAAACAAAATAGCCGAAGAATGACACCATTCATTCTCCGGCTTGTTATGATAAATCTCTTCTTATGAAAACAGTATGAGTATAAGATTTAAATCTTAATCTTCCTAATTTCCTCAATCATATTCTTATATCCGCAGAACTTGCTGTTAATAACATCGAAGATAGATTCTGACCAGCCAGCTATGTTCAAGATATTAGATCCTTTGTAAA
>ENA-OPEJ01000574-OPEJ01000574.1-human-gut-metagenome-genome-assembly--contig:-NODE-574-length-13953-cov-8.502878_pt1 | contig 13953 bp, 10 predicted proteins | sample MGYA00241635_ERZ501533 | MGnify/ENA primary metagenome ERZ501533 (study PRJEB25962, sample SAMEA2042378) | human gut metagenome | biome: human gut; feature: human-associated habitat; material: faeces...
TATTTTAACCGATCTTTGGCTATCGGGCAATATAACATGTCTGCTAAGGCTGATGCATATTATTGGCGTGGTGAGGCAAACTACAGACTGGAACACTATGCTCAGGCTGGAAATGATTTACGCCGGTACTTGGAATTCGCTCCCGATAAGATGAATCGGGAGTACGGGCTAGCGCTTTACAATTTGGGTTATACTGATTTTAAACAAAAGAATTATAATGGTGCATTGAATTGGTTTACCCGTTTTGTTGACCGTGGAACTGTCAATGACCGTGCTGTACAGGCAGATGCTTACAATCGTATCGGTGACTGTAACTTTTATGCCCGCCGTTTTGATTCGGCCCGTCAGGATTATGCCCGTGCTGTGGAAATAGATCCTTCTTTGGGGGATTATTCTTTATATCAAGAGGCTTTTGTCCGTGGCTTGCAGAAGGATTATACCGGAAAGATACAAATTTTAAACCGTTTGATAGCGGATTATCCCGAGTCTCAATATCTGGATGATGCTTTGTATGAGCAAGGCCGTGCTTTTGTTCAAATGGAGGATCATACGAATGCTATTAATCGTTTCAATATTTTGTTGAAGAAATTCCCGGAAAGCAATATGGCCCGTCGAGCGGCTAACGAAATAGGTTTGCTCTATTATCAAGGAGATAAGTATCCGGAGGCTATCCAGGCTTATAAGCAGGTAATCACTAATTATCCGGGTAGTGAGGAGGCTCGTCTTGCCCAAAGAGATTTGAAGTCTATTTATATTGATTTGAATAAGGTGGATGAATATGCCAACTTTGCTTCTACCATTCCCGGTGGAGCCAATTTTGATGTGAACGAACGTGATTCGTTGACTTATGTTGCTGCCGAAAGGGTATATATGCGCGGTGAAATAGATGAAGCACGCAATAGTTTTACTCATTATCTGCAAACTTTCCCGGAAGGTGCATTTAGTTTGAATGCCAATTATTATGTCGGGTTGATAGATTATAACCGGAAGGCTTACAATAGTGCGATAGAACATTTGGACAAAGTTTTGGCTTATCCCAATAATAAATATTCGGAAGATGCCATGATGATGAGTGCTGAGATGGCTTACTCGGCAAAAGACTATGAAAAAGCGTTGACTGTTTATAAGCAACTGAAAGATAAAGCTGTTTCGCCGGAACGCCGGCAGTTGGCAAAGACAGGCGTACTTCGTAGCGCTTATATGTTGGGCAATGGAGAAGAAGTAATGCTGGCGGCAACGGATTTGCTGGCGGAGACAAAGGTTGCTCCTGAATTATCCAACGAGGCTCATTATTATCGTGCCAAGGCTTATCTGGATGCAGGAAAAGTGGAAGGTGCCATGGATGATTTGAAGATATTGGCAAAAGACACTCGCAATATATATGGTGCAGAAGCGAAATATAAAGTGGCGCAGATTTATTTTGATGCCGGGCAGACGGAACAGGCTGAGAAAGAAGTCTTGGATTATATTGAAGTCAGCACTCCACATACTTATTGGTTGGCGCGTAGCTTTGTGCTGTTGTCTGATGTTTATATGAAATTGGGACGTAATTTAGATGCTAAGCAATATTTGCTTTCATTGAAGCAGAATTACCAGGCAGATGATGATATTGCAGGAATGATAGAGAGCAGACTGAATAAGTTAAATGCCGAAAATTAAAGATTATGAAGAAAATAGCAATTATAGCGTTTGTGGGCTTGTTGCCTCTGTCGGCTGTATATGCACAGCAAGACAGTACTTTGAACCGCACTGTGGTAGTGGAGAATGAGTATAACCCTACTGTCATGGATGCTTCCAAAATAAATGTGTTGCCCAGGGTGGAAGAACCGGCAGTAGTGAAGAAAGGAATTGAGTATGCTACGGCTTTGCGTCCTGTGGCTGCCTGGAATTATGAAGAAATGTTTCCTATAGTCCGTGAATGGGAATGGGAGAAGGCCAAACGAGGATATGTGCGTGCGGGTGCCGGTAATTATGGTAATGTGGCCTTCAAGGCCGGATATATATGGGACATTACGAAAGGTGACCGTCTGAATGTTGCTACTTCATTGGATGGCATGAATGGAACCCTGAAAGATGCAATTGATAATGATTGGAAATCCCGTTTTTATTCTTCTTCTTTCAATATAGGGTATAGACATAGTTTCAGGAATATGGATTTGAATCTTGGAGGAGGATTTCATTCTCGTGTATTTAATTATATGTTGAGTCCGATTTCTTCTATCTCCGGCGAGAATGATAAACAGCATCACACACTGGGAGATTTCTATGTCGGGTTGTCTTCTACGGATGAAATGATGCCATTGCAATTTACTGTACAAACAGGCTTTCAGTATTTTAAACAGAAATATCCGGCAATTTCTGATGAGAACAGCACGGAAAAAATAATTCATACAGCAGGTGATGTATGGGGAAAACTGAGCGATATTCAGCGTGTGGGTATTAAATTTGAAATGGATAATTTATTTTATTCAGATGACTTGATGAAGGATTATACTTCTTTAGGTCTGAATCCTTATTATGCAATTGATGAAGATAGCTGGAGGCTGCATCTAGGTGCGCATGTCGACTGGATGACCGGTAATGATAGCGGTATAGATGTAGCCCCGGACATTCGTGCTGAGTATATCTTCTCCGATAGTTATATTCTTTATTTGAATGCACAAGGAGGCAGACAGGTAAACGATTATCGTATGTTGAGCCGCATCTCTCCCTATTGGGGAACAGAGCAGCAGCTTGATGCGACTTATGTTCCTTTTGATGCAACTTTGGGTTTTAAGGCGTCTCCTGTAAGTGGGTTATGGTTTAATATATTTGGTGGTTATCAGATACGTAAACATGAGTTATTCTGTACGTTAGTGCCTGCGGGACAATTTGTATATACGGGTTTTGTACAGGATAAAGGAAAAATTGGTTATGGAGGTGCAGAAGTGAAATATGGCTATAAGGACTATTTTGATGCATCGGTAAAAGGTACGTATTACGGTTGGACAACAGATAGTGACGACGATATGATAGTTGCCATGAAGCCTGAAATGGAACTGAACTTTAAAGTTGATGCCAAGCTGATGGACGGTTTAAAGCTTCGGTTAGGTTATGATTATGTAAAGCGTAAGGGTGAGGATGTCGATCCTGTCAGTAATCTGAGTGTGGGTGCTACCTATGAGCTTTTAAAAGACATCTCTATCTTTATGGATGTGAACAACCTGTTAAATAAACAATATTATTACGAAGGAGGATACCCTGCCGAAAAACTGAATGTTTTAGGTGGTCTTACTTTTCGATTTTAGTTAAATAGGCTTCTAAAAAGAGCCTTTTTAAGAAAAAAAAGCAGAAACATACCTTATTATATAGGTGTAGTTCTGCTTTTTTTCTACTTTTGCCCTCAAATAAAATGGAATACATTATATTATGCAAAAAAATCTTGTAATTGTAGAGTCACCCGCAAAAGCCAAGACCATAGAAAAATTCTTAGGAGAAGACTATAAAGTCCTTTCCAGTTACGGGCATATCCGTGACTTAAAGAAGAAAGATTTCAGTATCGATGTAGAGAAGGGATTTGAACCGACTTATGAGATACCTTCTGATAAGAAAAAATTGGTCGGCGAGTTGAAAGCTGCGGCAAAGAACGCTGATATGGTGTGGCTCGCATCCGATGAGGACCGTGAGGGAGAAGCCATTTCGTGGCATTTATATGAAGTGTTGGAACTGGACCCGAAGAGGACAAAGCGTATTGTATTCCACGAGATAACCAAAACTGCGATATTAAAAGCCATTGAAACCCCGCGTGACATAAATGTGAACCTTGTAAATGCTCAGCAAGCGCGTCGTATCTTGGACAGGATTGTAGGTTTTGAGCTTTCTCCTATTTTATGGAAGAAGGTAAAACCTGCTCTTTCTGCCGGTCGTGTGCAGTCTGTTGCTGTTCGGTTAATTGTGGAACGTGAGCGTGAGGTGCACGCTTTTGTCAGTGAGCCTTCTTATCGTGTGACAGCAATATTTGAAGCTCCTGATGCCGATGGTAATAAAACGGAAGTGAGGGCTGAGTTAGACAGACGTTTTAAGACAAAAGAAGAGGCTCAGGCATTCCTTGAATTGTGTAAGGATGCAGAGTTTTCTATTGAAGATATTACGACTCGTCCGGTTAAGAAGTCGCCGGCTGCTCCATTTACCACTTCCACTTTGCAGCAGGAAGCTGCTCGGAAGTTAGGGTTTACGGTTGCACAGACTATGATGGTGGCGCAACGGTTGTATGAAAGCGGGCAGATTACTTATATGCGTACCGACTCTGTGAATCTTTCGGACTTGGCATTGGCGGCCTGCAAATCAACTGTCATTTCACTGATGGGAGAAAGGTATGTGAAGACACGTCAGTTTGCAACGAAGACAAAAGGTGCTCAGGAAGCTCACGAAGCGATTCGTCCGACGGATATGTCGAACGAGACTATTGCGGGAACGTCACAGGAGCAGAGATTGTACGAATTGATTTGGAAACGTACTGTTGCATCACAGATGGCAGAGGCTGAACTTGAAAAGACCACTGCTACTATCTCTATCAGCAATAGTGAAGAAACTTTTGTTGCTATTGGTGAAGTTGTGATTTTCGATGGCTATTTGCGTGTATATAAAGAGTCTTATGACGACGATAACGAACAAGAGGATGAAAGCCGCTTGTTGCCTCCTTTGAGTAAAGGACAGTCATTAGAGAGTAAGGAAATTTCTGCCACTCAGCGTTTCAGTATGTGTCCTCCGCGTTATACCGAAGCCAGTCTGGTGCGTAAGCTGGAGGAACTGGGCATCGGGCGTCCGTCTACATATGCTCCTACCATATCGACGGTCCAGCAACGTGGCTACGTGGTAAAAGGAAACAGTGAAGGCGTAAAACGTCCATACGAGATATTGAAGCTCAAAGGGAACAAGATAACCGAAACAGTCAAGACGGAAACAACCGGAAATGAGAAGTCTAAACTATTGCCTACTGATGTAGGTATAGTGGTTAATGACTTCTTGATGGCATTCTTCCCCGAAATTATGGACTATAATTTCACCGCGAGTGTTGAAAAAGAATTTGATGAAGTGGCGGAAGGCGAGAAAGAGTGGACGAGTGTAATGAAGAACTTTTACGACGGCTTCCATCCGTTGGTAGACAAGACCATGAATGCGAAGAGCGAGCATAAGGTGGGTGAAAGAATTCTAGGCAATGATCCGGTGAGTGGGAAGCCTGTATCCGTAAAAATTGGTCGATTTGGCCCGGTGATACAGATAGGCATAGCCGATGATGAAGAAAAACCCAAGTTTGCGCACTTGCCGAAAGGTCTTTCGATAGAAACAATTACGTTGGAAGAAGCGCTTGATTCGTTCAAGCTCCCGAAAACGTTAGGTGAGTATGAAGATAAGACAGTGACGGTAGGAGTGGGACGATTTGGACCTTATGTCCGTCATAATAATGTATTCGTCTCTATTCCCAAGGGGGAAGATCCGATGGAGGTTACCTTGGAAAAAGCGATTGAAATGATTAATGCCAAGCGCGAAGCTGCCGAAAAGAAGATTATTAAAACATTTGATAAAGAGCCTGATTTGCAGATTCTGAACGGTCGTTACGGACCTTATATTGCTTATCAGAAAAAGAATTATAAGATTCCTGAAAGCGTAGAACCGAAAGATTTAAATCTGGAAACTTGCTTTAAGGTGATAGAACTGCAGAAAGAAAAAAGTGAGACTCGTAAACGAGTGGCAGCTAAGAAAAAGAAATGACACGTATATTTTTAATAGGATATATGGGTGCGGGGAAAACGACTTTGGGTAAAGCGTTTTCCCGCGAACTGGGTCTTACTTTCATAGACTTGGATTGGTATATTGAGGAGCGTTTTCATAAAACTGTTCAGCAGTTGTTTTCAGAACGCGGTGAACAGGGTTTCCGCGAATTGGAGCAAAAAATGTTGCATGAGGTGGCTGAGTTTGAAGATGTTGTAATCTCGGCCGGTGGGGGCACTCCTTGTTTTTTTGACAATATGGACTATATGAATGCTTGTGGGGATACCGTGTTTCTTCAGGTGGAGCCCGAGGTGTTGTTTCACCGTTTAAAAGTGGCGAAGCAACAACGTCCGTTATTGGCAAACAAAAGCGATGAAGAATTGATGAACTTTATTTGTGAAGCGTTGCAGAAGCGTCATCCTTTTTATTCGCAGGCGAAGTTTCTGTTTCGGGCCGACGAGTTGGAAGACAAGTCGCAGATACAGGCATCAGTAGATAGCTTGAGAAAGCTGTTGGATAAATAAACAGATTGAAAGTTATAATCTATTTAGTAAAAGTATACACACTATTTGCACAGAACAAGAAATGAGAAAATGGCGTATTGAAGATTCGGAAGAACTCTACAACATTACAGGTTGGGGAACTTCGTACTTTAGTATCAATGACAAAGGTCATGTAGTGGTAACTCCCCGTAAGAACGGTGTCGCAGTCGATTTGAAAGAATTGGTGGACGAGCTTCAGTTACGGGATGTCGCAGCACCTATGCTGGTTCGTTTCCCGGATATTCTTGATAATCGTATCGAAAAAATTTCGAACTGTTTCAAGCAAGCATCCGAAGAGTATGGTTATAAAGCTGAAAACTTTATCATCTATCCTATTAAAGTGAACCAAATGCGTCCGGTGGTGGAAGAAATCATAAGTCATGGCAAGAAGTTTAATTTAGGACTGGAAGCCGGTTCCAAACCCGAATTGCATGCAGTGATTGCTATTAACACGGACTCAGACTCGCTGATTATCTGTAACGGATATAAAGATGAGAGCTATATTGAGTTGGCTTTACTGGCTCAGAAGATGGGGAAACGTATCTTTCTGGTAGTAGAGAAGATGAATGAGTTACGCTTGATTGCAAAGATGGCGAAACAGCTCAATGTACGCCCTAATATAGGTATTCGTATTAAACTGGCTTCTTCGGGCAGTGGAAAATGGGAAGATAGCGGTGGAGATGCCAGCAAGTTTGGATTGACTTCCAGTGAGTTGCTGGAAGCACTTGACTTTTTGGAAAAGAAAGACATGAAAGATTGTTTGAAGTTGATTCATTTCCATATCGGAAGTCAAGTAACCAAGATACGCCGTATTAAAACAGCTTTACGTGAAGCTTCACAGTTCTATGTACAATTACACGCAATGGGCTTCAATGTTGAGTTTGTTGATATCGGTGGAGGCTTGGGTGTTGACTATGACGGTACCCGGTCTTCCAATAGTGAAAGCAGCGTGAACTATTCTATTCAGGAGTATGTAAACGACTCTATCTCTACGTTGGTGGATGCTAGTGATAAAAATAATATTCCGCACCCCAATATCATTACAGAAAGTGGTCGCTCACTGACGGCACACCATTCGGTGCTGATTTTTGAAGTGCTGGAAACAGCTACTCTGCCCGAAATGGATGAAGACTTTGAAGTAAGTGAAAAAGACCATGAACTGGTGCATGAACTATATGAAATATGGGATAATTTGAATCAGAGCCGTATGTTGGAGGCATGGCATGATGCACAGCAAATTCGTGAAGAGGCACTGGATTTGTTCAGTCATGGTATTGTGGATTTAAGAACCCGTGCGCAGATAGAACGTCTCTATTGGTCTGTGACTCGTGAGATTAATCAAATTGCTTCCGGGTTAAAACATGCTCCCGATGAATTCCGTAAATTGGATAAATTATTGGCTGATAAATATTTCTGTAACTTTTCGCTTTTCCAGTCTTTGCCGGACTCTTGGGCGATAGATCAGATATTCCCCATTATGCCTATCCAAAGACTGGACGAGAAACCCGACCGGAATGCTACTTTGCAAGACATTACTTGTGACTCTGACGGAAAGATAGCCAACTTTATATCTACCCGTTATGTATCGCACGACCTGCCTGTGCATTCATTGAAGCAAAAAGAGTCTTATTACATAGGTGTCTTTTTAGTGGGAGCTTATCAGGAAATTTTAGGAGATATGCACAATTTGTTTGGTGATACGAATGCAGTGCATGTATCGGTAGATGATAAAGGGTATTCTATTGATCAGGTGATTGATGGCGAAACCGTGGCGGAAGTGTTGGATTATGTTCAGTATAATCCGAAGAAACTGGTGCGTACATTGGAAACCTGGGTGACTAAATCTGTAAAAGAAGGTAAGATATCGGTAGAAGAAGGAAAAGAATTTTTGTCCAACTACCGTTCCGGGCTTTATGGATATACTTATTTGGAATAAAAGGATGAAAGAAAAACTGACTGTCATAAAGGTAGGCGGAAAGATTGTAGAGGAAGAAACTACGCTTAGTCGGCTTTTGGCCGACTTTTCCGCTATTGAAGGATATAAATTGTTGGTGCACGGTGGGGGACGTTCAGCCACCAAACTGGCTGCCCGATTGGGTATTGAAAGTAAAATGGTGAATGGCCGTCGCATTACGGATGCCGAGACGCTGAAGGTTGTGACTATGGTTTACGGCGGACTGGTCAATAAGAATATCGTTGCAGGCCTGCAAGCTAGAGGAGTGAATGCTATCGGACTGACCGGAGCGGATATGAACGTTATTCGTTCAGTGAAACGGCCGGTGAAAGAGGTGGATTATGGCTATGTAGGTGATGTGGAAAAGGTGAATGCCGATTTTCTGGCTACACTGATTCGTCAGGGTATTGTTCCTGTCATGGCTCCTCTGACTCATGACGGGCAGGGAAGTATGCTGAATACCAATGCCGATACCATTGCCGGGGAGACAGCAAAAGCGTTGGCGCCACTTTTTGATGTGACACTTGTCTATTGTTTTGAGAAGAAAGGCGTATTACGCGACGAAAATGACGATGATAGCGTCATTCCTGTTATTACTCCCGAAGAATTTAAAGAGTATGTAGCCCGAGGTATCATTCAGGGAGGGATGATACCTAAACTGGAAAATTCCTTCTCTGCCATTGATGCAGGAGTGAGTCAGGTTGTAATTACCTTGGCTTCAGCCATTAAGGGAGAAGGCGGAACTATAATCAAAAAATAATTCAAAAAATAGGCGGGTGAGTGTAACTTTTGTACAACTCACCCGTCATTATTACAGAGCAATGCAAGAAATCAGTTTCCGAAACGACATTTTGCCCCTGAAAGACAAACTCTACAGGTTGGCTTTTCGTATTACGCTGAACAGTGCTGAAGCGGAGGATGTGGTGCAGGATACGATGATTAGGGTATGGAATAAACGTGATGAGTGGCCGAATTTTGAATCCATCGAAGCCTACTGTCTGACGGTAGCAAGAAATCTGGCAATAGACCGGAGTGAAAAGATAGATTCACAGCACATGGAATTGACACCCGAAACACAGGAACTGCCCGATGCATTGAACCCTTATGAACAGTTGGCACAGAGTGAGCAATTAGGTTTGATTCACCGCCTGCTGAACGAACTTCCCGAAAAGCAGCGAAGTATTATGCAGTTGCGGGATATTGAAGGAAAGAGCTATAAAGAAATTGCAGATATTTTGCAGATAACGGAAGAGCAGGTGAAAATCAATCTCTTTCGCAGTCGGCAAAAGATAAAACAAAGATATACGGAAATAGAAGATTATGGATTATAAGTACATTGAACAGTTATTGGAACGCTACTGGAACTGTGAGACTTCCTTGGAAGAGGAACAGATTTTGCGTTCTTTCTTTCATCAGAAAGAGATTCCTGCTCATTTACTCCGTTACAAGGCAATGTTTGCTTATCAGGAGATTGAGAAGGAGAGGGGGCTGGGCAGTGACTTTGATGCCAAGGTTCTGGCCCGGGTGGAAAAACCGGTTGTGAAAGCGCAACGTCTCACTTTGCGAACGCGCTTTATGCCGTTGTTCAAGGCTGCTGCCATGATAGCTGTCTTGTTTGTGATGGGAACGGTGGTGCAACGTTCCATGCAGGATGATGGTAGCGATATGGTGTATATGCATGATGATTACCGTGATACCGTAAATGATCCGCAAGTGGCATACGAACCGGTGCTGCCGATAGATACGGTTACAAAGATAGCCGGAGATGAGGCAGCAGGAGTGAAGAATTAGATAACATTTTCATTTGCTTTTATATATAAATAGTTAGTGCTTATTAAAACAACTTTTTAATTCGAGGCTGTGAAGTTTCAATTCTCTCAAATTTTAAATTAACTAACTAAATAATGTAAAAAGGATTACCGCGTGAGCAGTAATCCTTTTTTAGGTAGATAATCTAATGTAAAGAGAGAATTATGAAATGAGCTTTATCTTCTTTTTACGTTACCGATACCGGATTTATTTATATCGGTAGTTGGGGGATTCCCAAAGTAATCAACATTGCCTATTCCGTTTGTACTTACGGTTATCTTTCCTGATGCATAACAAGAAACATTTCCAATGCCTTTTTGTTCAACGACAACATCTGAAACAATCATATCTTTGGCGTTTAGGTTTCCAATGCCTTTGATGTGATAGCTTGCCTTCTCTGCCTTTCCTTTCAGTATGACATTGCCTATTCCGTCGGATCTTACGCTTATATTATCGGCGGTCAATTCATCTGCTTTAAAGTTTCCTGTTCCGTTAGAGGTGATTTTTATATCATCTACCTTGACGGAATCTTTCAAGGTTATATTGCCTGTACCTTGTTGGCTGATGCTGCTCAATTTGGGAGCAGTAATAGTGATTGTGACATTGTTGTTCTTCAAACTGCGGAATTTCACACCTTTCTTCATGGAGATGTGCAGTGTACTGTTTTCCGAAGTGACAATAAGACTGGAAATGATATTGTCGGGGCCATAAGCCTCTACAGTTGTGGCATTACTTTGCTTGAATACAATATTGACGGTACCCTGGCTGGCAATATTATCGAATGCTTCCACACTGTATTTCTTGGTTATTTTGTTCTTGCTGGGAGCAATGCCGTTTACACAGCTTGTCAGAGTCATAACCAGACTGAATAAGTAAAAGTATGTACGTTTCATATTTCTGTGTTTTTTATTGGTTTCTATCTATTAGACGAAGAGGATAACAGTAAAGTTGCAATTCCCTCTTTTTTTTCTTATGAATAATATATCTTTGTGGCTGATATGGCAACAAAGAGAGTATTAGCTGACAAAGATTTCAATCGTATTATTGTGCGTACCCATCGTTTGGCACGTAACATTACCATGCGTGTAAAGCCGGATGGACTGCATGTTACGGTACCGCCTTACAGCCTGAGCAGTAAGGTGATGGAAGTTGTAGAGCAATATCGTGAACGCTTGTTGCAGGACTGGCAGAGGGTATGCAAGAAATCTATAGACTTGGATTTCCGTATTCAGGCCCCTTGTTTCAGGCTATGGCTGGAAAAAGGCAATTTTACCTGTTTTTCTGTGCGGAATACGGAGGAAGGAATAAAAATCATTTGCCCCCGTGATGTTGACTTTACAAAGGAGGAGGTGCAGCGGTTGGTGCGCAATGCCATTATCAGGGCGATGAAGAAAGTGGCGGGTGAATATTTGCCACCTTTGCTTGATGCATTGGCAGAACACTATGGCTTGTCATACAAACGAGTGAAGATAACCGGAAGCAAAGGACGTTGGGGCAGTTGCTCGGCGGCCGGGAGTATAAACCTTTCCTGCTATTTGATGCTCTTGCCTTCGCACCTGATGGATTATGTGCTGTTGCACGAGCTGTCGCATACAAAAGAAATGAATCACGGTCCTCGTTTTTGGGAACTGCTGGACAGCATGACGGAGGGAAGGGCACATCTGCTGCGGGCGGAGTTACGACAATTCAATACTGATTTTTAGCAAGTACATCCCCTCATCCTCCCTTCAGCCGTGCTTCCCAAGTCCCTTCCCAATCTGCCTTCAGCATTTGGCTGTGTTCTGATAATCTGTAAAAAACGAGTCGTTAAGTTTCTAAAACTTTGATATTGCGAAACTTTTTTATTTACTTCGCAATAATATATATAACTAACTATGAAAAGGGAGAAAAACATTCTATTTATCCTGACCATTCTATTACTATTGGCATGTACAGCTTGCGACCGTTCCGCTCGTCATGTCACAGAGCACTTGTCGCAAGCGGAGGAACTTATATGGACTGCCCCCGATTCGGCGCTGCACCTATTGGAGTCCATCTCTGCTTCCCGGCACTTAACCGGAAAAGAGCAGGCAGACTATGCTTTGCTGCTTTCGTTAGCCCAATATCGCTGTTATATCCCTGTATCCTCCGATTCATTGATAAACCTTGCCATAGAATATTATAAAGATAAGAATGACGCAGATAAAAAAGGGGCAGCCTTTTATGTGAAGGGATGCATATTGGAAGAATATTCCAAAGACATTCCCAATGCTCTGCTAGCTTACAAAGAAGCCGAAACGTGTATTCCCGATATGGATGACAAACAGTATGTTGCCCGTATTTATAGTAGCTTGGGATATGTTAATAAAAAATCTTTCCATTTCGAGCCGGCTAAAGAATATTACCAAAAAGCCTTGCAGGCAAATATAGATGGAAAGGACACGGTTGCATACGCCAGTAATTTGCTGAATCTGTCAACTCTTTATTATACCCTTCATCAAGCGGATAGCACCAACTGGTGCATCAATACCTTAATAAATATTGCCGATTCTCTAAATGACCTTGACCTTCAGGTCAAAATATACAATAATATAGCAAACAGAAAGATATTTGAAAAGAACTATGCAGAAGCAGAAAAATATCTGATTCATGCCATACGATTGTCTTCTCCCCATTTTCCCAACAAGTTGTCGCTGGGACTGGCAAATCTATATTTATATGCTGGACAGAAAGAAAAAGCAGACAGTCTCTTTACTCACTTATTGTCTTGCCCGGACTTGCTAGTGCGAGCCAATAGCCATCTGGATTTATTAAACTATTTTTTGACTTCTCATCCCAAAGAGCGCTCCTATCTAAATCATTATATAACACTAACAGACTCCATTTACAAGGAAAACCGTGCAGAAGAAGTAGGAAAAATACAGCAGAAATACGATAATGAAGTACTGGCGCGTACCAACGACCAACTATATTTTAGATGGATACTAACTAGTGTTGTTGGTTCACTCATTTGTATAATTGCAGTTACTTTCTTGCAACAAAAATGGAGAAAGGTAAATGCTCTGCAAAAACAAATAGAAGAATTGGAAGAAAAGAAGAAGGTACTAACTAGTAGTTCCCAAAAAAACGAACGTTATGTAATCCAAATAAGCGAGTTGGAAAGTCAAATAAACGATTTAAAAAATGAAAAAAGAAGGCTGAAGTATTTCATAAACAAAACAAAGGAGAGCAAGGAGAACAAAGAGGATGATTATAGTTCAATCTTCAAAACCTATTTGTCCATCACGAAGGACAAAACGTATGACAAAGAGCGGGAGAGAGACAACCTGCGTCAATGGCTTAACTTGACGAATCAAAATTTTACCGATAAGCTGATAAAGCATTACCCAGTATTATCCAAATCAAATCAGCTTATGGACGTATGTTGTTTAACTGCACTAAACCTTAGCATAGAAGACATTGCCACATTGCTGGGTATCGGGGAGCGGACTGTCGAACGATATACCAGTGATATTTGTAAAAAAGTAGGGCTTCCCAAGGGAGGAAAACATATTTTTGTAGAATTTATCAATTCTATAAAAGAGTTGGAAGCGTGATTTATGTACTTTTTTAACATTTGCCTTTCGTCATAATATCTCATTTTCGGCAATTAAATGCGGTATAAAATATAGTAATATGTTAATAGTCAGCAAGATAATGATATCTCATTATTTCCCCAAGTTTCATTTGGATATGAATTAAAATAGGCTTATGTTTGCCATCATTTAAAATTTCAGACTATGAAACACGTACTTTTTTTGCTCCTTGCATTTATTACTATTCCCGCATGGGGGACAGTAAATGAAGATAAGAAAGAAACTTATCCTTACCTTTTTTGATGCAATAGAAGATGTAACTGTCTCTATTGTGGGAAACTCA
>ENA-OPEJ01000587-OPEJ01000587.1-human-gut-metagenome-genome-assembly--contig:-NODE-587-length-13778-cov-5.160169_pt1 | contig 13778 bp, 19 predicted proteins | sample MGYA00241635_ERZ501533 | MGnify/ENA primary metagenome ERZ501533 (study PRJEB25962, sample SAMEA2042378) | human gut metagenome | biome: human gut; feature: human-associated habitat; material: faeces...
GCGTCGTGGTGGAGCGTCGCCACGTCCTGGAGTGTCGGGCAGGGTCTCACGGCCACACGCCCGTCGATAGGACCGGCGAAGCGCTCCCAGTGGGTCGGAGCAAACCAGGCGTAAACGCTCGCGCCGTCGGGAAACTTCATCAGGAACGTGCTCCACTCATGACTTTCTGGAGTATTTTGCACGGTCGGCTTCGAGGGCGGCTGATAGGTCGGAGTGTCGAACATGGGCGGTGGTTCTTTGTTGGTTCTTCTGTTTCTCGAAATGGCGACGGGCCCAGTCATAGAAGTGCTGGCGATAGTGGCCCGTGTCTGTGTGCGGCGTCTTCTTGGCGTTCACCTCAGAGGTGAAGACGGCGAGAAGGTCGAGGAGGGTGCGCTCGTTGGTGTGGAGGTTGCTCGTTGCGTACTGGATGAAGTCCGCGTCGTTGGCTATCTCCACGCGGTAGCGGTTGTTATCGACTTCCGAAAATTTACTAACGACTTCACGCGCATGAGGAGGAAGAGGAGATAGTAATGAGGTATTATCCTCATTACTTCTTCTTCCCTTCTTGTTATTCCTATTATTATAGGGCTGTTTCACTTTCGTTTCACCTCTTGTTCCACTCTTCTTTTTATTTTCTTGATAACTATCATATTTACAGATAGTTATAATAGTTTCCTTTTGTTTCACTTCGAGTTCCACAAATCGTTCCATCTCAAGACGCTTTAGCCTTCGCCATATTGAAGTCCTCGATGTCCCGAGTGCTTCTGAAAGTTCTTTTGTAGTCGTTGCCAACTGCCCCCGCTTGATAGTCAGGCCCTTGTATTCCTTTCTCTCATGTGAAGCAGTAAGCAGCAGATGGACAAGCAGGTGCACCATGTGGGCGTCTCCGTACCACTCCCACTCCAGCAGCTTCCTGTGGAGCTTCACCCAGCCGCCGCCCGGCCCTGTCGGATGCTCGGAGGATGGTGTGCGCATGATTCAGTTTTTTTTGCTAACTTTGCACCATCAAAAAGCGAATGATATGGACAAAATCAAGTTTTACAAAGAGTGTAAGGACGCATTGGGCGTCCTCAATTCTAAGGGTATCATCAAGCCAGAAGACTACCCGCTGGCGGTTGTCGCTAAGCTCCGAGAGATCGGAGCGAAGCCCGTGACGACTGGCTTTGTCAGCTGCCGACAGACACGAGAGGCGGAAGCCATCGGCGTCTTCGATGATATGATAGAAGACGAGCGGCAGAGGCTACGCACGGAGCGGAGAGCGAAGCGGGCGGAGATTATATCGATAATTTCTACCGCAATAGCTTTAGCAGCACTGTTGCTACCAGTGATACTACGCTGACTGCGAGCGCGGCCCACGCAAGTATCTCAGAGTTGCGGGTGTGGTCGTCGAGGTCGTTCCAATCCATGACTATTTCCTTTCTTTTTGATTATGGTTGTGATGATGTCGGACGCTTCCGCCCGGCCACTCTGCGTTCGTGGTGGCTTGTGACACCCAGGCCGTGAAGCCTGGCCGCATTAGCCGGACTTTGATATAGGAGCTACACCGCGCCATTGCCCTGGCGGGTCGCCTCAACCTACGTTCATCCATCGTCGGCTATGTCGTGCCCGCTCTTGGCGGACTGCTCCCGATGCTACTTCCTACGCTCACCGACGACCTGTAGTTAGCCGCCGACCCTTGCGGGCGGTAGTACGACCTCATCTCGTTGTGGATGGCTTGCTCATGCACCAGCAAGCGGGCGGCCTGTCTTCGATGAGCCGACAGGCGGGCTCTATGGGTTGGGGTGGCTTATTTCGTGGACTACTTCCCGCGCATCTCGCGCCACAGCTGGGCGATCGTGCTGCCCATCATGCCGAGCAGAAGGGCGAGGAGAGCCGCTAAGATGATCGTATGTACCATTGTTAACACATTTTTTCAACGCTGTTGAGCCGTTTAAGACTTGTTAATTTTTCGGGAGGGGGTCGTCAGAAAAAATGACCCCGTCGAGGATGATACCCACCCTCCGCACCTTTCGACGCGCGAAAATTCAATTTCCAGCCCCCGTGGGGGGTGCCTCGTCCTTGCGCACTGGAGGGATGCGCTGCCGCTCTGTCTGAGATCGCATGTGCTCCTCGAAGAGGGTCTCCTTGCGAAACATCACGCGGCAGGCTTTCGCCTTCCCGATCTTGACGTGGGTGAAGTAGGCCTTCTGCCTGAGCAGGTAGTTTTTCGTCAGCCCTACGATCTTGGCGGCCTCTTCGGCGCTCACCCACGTCCATTGCTCCTCGGGCTTCTCCGCCCGTCGCTTCTTGACGAAGGGCAGCACCTTGGCCAGTACGGCCTCCGCTACGTCCTCCACCAGTCGGCGATATTCAATCCTTGACAGTTCCATCGGCGCCCTCCTTCCTCTTGCGGGTGATCGTCATCCGCAGTTGCTCGTAGTCGCACCGGACCGTGAATCTGCAGCCCAGCACATGTTGCGACCGGTATATGAGCGACGTGGCGTTGATGATGTCCCGGGCCGCAGGCAGCGCAAAGGTCCGAGCCTTGCCGAATGGCAGCGCCCGGAGCTGCTCGCGGGTCATCTTCTCTATTGCTATCGTTTTCATATTCTTTTCTTTTGGATGTGGATGAGAGTAGGGCGGACGTCCCGCCCCGTCGTGCTACCTGAGTTTGTTCGCCAAATATTCACACTCCTTGTCGGAGAACAGGCCGCTATACTCGGCCTTGTGCAGAATAGTCTTCCGTTCGCCGACTGTTCTCTCGATCGTGTCCAAGGCCTCCGCCAGGGACTCCAGCGTATCTTCGTGATAGGCTTTCAGCAAAAAGGGCGTAATGGCGTCGATGCAATCGGTGTTTTTAATTGCCTCGCGTCGATATCTGTTGATAACCCCGGCCAGCATTCCAAACAGTCTTGGACTATCTTCCATGTAGAGCTTGCAGAACTCCAGCTTGTCCATGCTCTCCAGTTCCATGTATGCGCTGTTCACTCTATCGAAGTCCTCATCGCTCATCTCGAAGATGGTTGTGAGCTTCTGAAACTCTTCCTTTGTCATAGCTTTATTTTTTTTGATGTTACTTTTTTGTACTGATTTTGTTGCGCGGACGGCAGGAAATGCCTATCTTTGCAAATGGGTAGTCAGTTATATGACCAACCACGGGTGCAAAGATAGGAACTATTGTTCTTACTCGCAAGAGAAACAAGAACTTTATTTCTTGATATAACATTATTTAACGGTTAAAGTGTCTTATTATGGAGGAAAAAGTTCTTAGGTTAAACAAAGGGTTTGAGTACCTTCGTAGTATCGGAATGGTTCATACTCAGGCAGATGTGGCTAAAGCAATGGGAGCATCACGCCCAAATGTGTCCAGCGCACTAAAGGGAGACGGGAAAGTTCTTACAGATAAGTTTCTAAAACGCTTTGCGAACGCATTCGATGTCTTGTCGCAGGACTGGCTCCTGACTGGCGAGGGTCCCATGCTGACCTCAGACTTGTCCGGCTCGGTCCATCAGCAGAGCTCGGGCGACAACTCCCCGAACGTGAACGGCTCGGGTAATGTGGTGGGCAGTGTTGGCGGTGGAGCGGTGGAAGACATGGCCACGGCCCTGCGAAAAGCCCTCGGAACGATAGAGACCCAGAGCAGCACCATCAGCACGCTCACGGAGATCATCCAGGAATTGAGGCAACAGATCAATGAAAACAACAATTTAAAGAAAGGATAAAAATGGAAACGCTTATCATAGAAGAATGGGAAGACCTTCCCGTCGAAGAGAGAAAAAGGAGAGTGGCCATCAGAATGGCTAATCTCGGGAAATATAAAGGGCTCGTCGAAATCAAGGACCCTCGACTTCTTGGCGCATGAGGCTAATAATATGGCAACACAGAAAGAAGAAAAGGAACGGCAAAAGGCCAGGCGAGAGAAGATAGGTGGCTATTTCTTGGATCTGTCTAAATTGACATTCGGAACCACGGTTCTTGCTGGAGTTACCTCGCCTTTCTCAGAATATTCACTTACCAAAGGGATCGTCGCTATGATCGGCGTCGCAGCGACAGTTGTCTTTTACTCTATAGGAAATCAAGTATTAAAATAGCAAATATATGTATATTATAGGAATCGTGCTTTTATCAGCACTCGTAATCGGTGTAGGCATCCTCCTGTGGTTCCGCACCCCCAATGGCAAGAAGTGGCTCGCAAGTCTCTGAAATGTCGCCATGTGTTATCATAGATAAAATGAAATGGTAGGAGTAATATGGATGTGTACCTTGGTGTCGCTCATCGCCATCATCGGCGTGGCCTATTTCCATCACCAAGACACGAAGACAGACAGAAAGGAGTAGGAGTTATGACAAATCTAATCATCGTAATGGGCGGCGCTGCGATTATAGCCCTGGGCTTCTTGGGCTGGCTTCATACGCCGAGTGGCAAGAAGTGGCTCGCTAACCTCTGACAAAATCAAAGAAAGGACAAAAATATGGCAAAGAAGAAATTATTTACCACCAACCCCGAGGTGCTTGCACTCCTTGAAAGAATCAAGCAGGACGAGAAAAACGGGACGAGAAGATACAACAAGCTGGGCGAGTGGATGCGCACCAGGGAGTGTGCCCCGTTCACCTTCGACAAAAAGGACATGAAGTATATAATGAAATGAGGTTCTATCTCGACACTAACATCATATTTAAGAAAGGGTAAAAATATGGCAAAGAAGAAAATTTATACAAAGGAGGAACTATTGGCAAAAATGCCGAAAAGGATGAACAAGTTAGGGGAATGGTATTTCTCTGACGATCCTAACAAATTGCATGTTGTCATTCACGACATGAGAGCAGTTTTGAGATGAGGTTCTACCTTGATACCAACATTCTGATTTACTTGCTAAGGGCTGAGCGCGACGAGCTCTGCCCCGATGTCTTGTCAGTCATTTCCAACTACGAGAGCATCATGCTGACGAGTACGGTATGCGTGCAAGAGCTTATCCATCTTTTCCAGATAGGGAAAATCACGCTTTCCAAAAGAAATCGTGACACCGATTTGGAAAAGGTTCCAAAGTGGCTGGACGATTTGGGTATTCGCATAGTCCCCGTCGGTGTTCCTCATCTACAGAGGCTGGCGGGTCTTCCTGTGTTTGAAGACCACCGAGACCCTAACGACCGCCTCATAGTGGCCCAAGCCATCAGCGACCGTGTGCCCCTCATTAGCTCTGACCGCAAGTTTGAGCGCTACCGCCCCTACGGCCTCGATTTCATGTTCAACGAGCGATAGGTCTATACATAATCAGTACACTACCGCAACTTCGTGCCCTATGGTTTCGCAAAGTATTGAAAATAAAGATTTTGGCGTTTTAGAAAGCCATCGTTTAAAAGCCCCCTCTGCTATCTATTTCATGTGGCGAGTCATCAAAAGTTCGAGAGGCAATACACGCTTCTTATTCATATTCTTGTCTGTTGCTATATGTGGGGGTGTAGTCTATTTCTTTATCCATGAGATGGCCACCAGCGATTATATGCAGCAACGCTTAGAAAGTACGATGGAGGGCAATTCGAGTGGCCGTGATAATCTCTATTCTTTCTTCTGGCATTATTTCACCGATGAAGCAGATGTACTGCATTACCTAATAGGGCGTGGTGCTAATGGAACATTAGAGATCTACTACAACTATGCGCACAATGACTGGCTTGAAATAGCAGTGAACCAAGGTGTTTTAGGACTCGTGGTATATGCATTCTATTTTCTTGAATTTTACAAGACATGGAAGTGTGCCACTAACACCGATGCAAAGACCATCCTTGCCCTAATGTTATTTATCTTTTTTGCTATGACATTGTTTTCGATGTCGTATGCCGACATGACATACGTGGCGACAGCTCCATTTGGCTATGCCTTAGCAACTATCAATAAACCGAATTAATAAATAATCACATTATATATGAGCAAAATACAATCAGCCTTACGCTTTTTAAAAGAAGATCGAGGAGCATTTATGGCAGCCATTGTCCAAAACTTCTTTAGATGGCTTCCTGATAAACCATATCTGCAGTTGCTTTACCGCTTTAAAATGGGACATAGGCTCGACCTGAAAAATCCCAAGACATTTACTGAGAAGTTGCAGTGGCTTAAGCTCTACAACCGCCGACCTGAATATACCAACATGGTTGACAAATATGCGGTAAAGAAATATGTAGCTGACATTATTGGTGAGGAATACATCATTCCTACTTTAGGTGTGTGGGACAAACCTGAGGAGATAAACTGGGATAGTCTTCCTAATCAGTTTGTGCTAAAGACTACGCATGGAGGAGGTGGTGGAGGAGTGGTAATCTGCAAGGATAAGCAGACATTCAATCGTGCTGATGCCATTGCGAAACTCAACCAATCTATGCGCAGTGACATCTATAGCGGATTGCGTGAGTGGCCTTACAAAAATGTGCCACGCCGTATCATAGCAGAGAAATTTATAGCACCAGAAAAAGGACAGCAAGACTTAATAGACTATAAGATATATTGCTTTAATGGTGAGCCTAAACTTATAATGACAGCCGACGGTCGCTTTTCTGGCGACAAGCGTTTTGGTTATTACAATACAGAATGGAAGGCTGTTGACATTACATGGGGAGCACCACGTCCCGATAAGGATTTGCCACGTCCAACACAATTACCACAAATGCTGAAAGTGGCGGCACAACTATCGAAAGATATCCCTCATGCGCGTATAGATTTATATAATGTGAATGAGAACGTGATGTTCGGAGAAATAACAATGTTCGACCCCAGTGGACTTGAAGCCATTACCCCTGACGATATGGACGCATATCTCGGGAGTTTGATAAGACTACCCAAAGTTACGTTAGGGGAGTAAAATCCTAATATCAAATAATGAGATTATAACGATAGAGAAAGAAACTCCATTCCGGAGATTTAAAAGATTATAAGTATTTCTGCTTTAACGGCAAGGAAAAATGTTTCAAGATTGATTTTGGACGGTTTGTGGAGCATTATGCCAATTATTAATCTCCCGAAGGACAGTTGTTACCAGTCGGAGAAAAAGGGCTCGAACCTGATCCGAATCATATTGAAATAATGCCAGAGAATCTTAACGAGATGATTTCTATAGTAGAAAAGCTATCTGAAGGATTTAAATTCTTGCGAGTGGATTTGTATAACATTAAAGGCAAAATATATTTTGGTGAACTCACTTTCTATCCTGCTTCTGGTATGTTGCCTTTTGTTCCTGAAGAATGGGATAAGAAATTGGGTAGTTTGTTGACAGTCAAATAATTGGTTTTTCGCTGTCATGATGTTTTTTAGTAGTTTGAGAATCAGAATAATTATTATACCATAGAGAAGGGAATTGTAAGTTGGAACGGGATAAAACCAATCAATAAATAGAATAATGATAAAACAACTAAAAACAATAACAGTAGTAACAAGTAATTATCCTGCACCTGGACATGCTGCGAATGTTTTTGTTCAGCAACTTGTGCATGCAATAATAGAGCAGGGTGTGAAGGTGAATGTTGTAGCCTATCAGAGTATTGTGCATGCCTTTATACACATGGACAGAATACTTCCGCTACACTCTAAAGGAATTACTGACAACGGGATAGAATATGACATATACCGTCCTTATACATTTACAACAGGTAATAGAGACTTCAAGCTTATCAATTGGATTAACAAAAAAATAATTGTACATAAAGTTGCATCCATTAAAAGTGACATTCTTTATTGTCATTTTTGGGGAACTGCTCTTCCTGTATATGAATATGCCTTAGAGAAACAATTACCTATGTTTGTAGCTTGTGGCGAAGGTGATAATGCGCTTGAGGATATGGTTGAGAAAATGTCAAAGAAAAAACTTCAAGAATTAGCAAAGGCTTGTACTGGAGTTGTAAGTGTATCTTCAGAAAACAAACGTAAATGTATCAATTATAATCTTGCTAATAAAAACAATATTGATGTTTTCCCAAATTGTGTGAATACCACTGTTTTCCACAAGATGGATGTGACAAAGATGAAGCAAGATCTCAAAATAGATAAGGATGACTTTGTTATAAGTTTTGTTGGTAGTTTCGTTCCAAGAAAAGGACCTGATAGGGTAGCGCAAGCCATTAAGAATCTTAATGACCCACATATTAAAGTTATGTTTGTCGGAAAGCCTTTTCCTGGTTATGAATATAATTTTGACTGCCCAGGCATAATTCATAAGGGTGCTCTTGATCATGAACTTCTTCCGCAGTATGAGAACTGCTCTGATGTTTTTGTATTGCCTACACAGAAAGAAGGCTGCTGTAATGCTATTGTTGAAGCCCTTGCTATGGGACTGCCTGTTATCTCATCGGATGGACCTTTCAATGATGATATATTGGATGAAAAGAACTCCATACGTGTAAATCCTGATGATGTAGAAGCCATAACAGAGGCAATAAGAACTTTGCGCAATAATCCTGAATTGCGTAATAGTATGTCAGAATACTCACTTTCAAGACATTCAGAATATACTATACAAGGTAGGGCAAAGAGAATCCTTTCTTTCATTAATAAACATATCGGAAATGAAAATAACAGTAATAGTTCCTACCTATAAGCCACAGGCATATTTGTGGGAATGTCTTGATTCTATATATAACCAAACATTGCCAAAGTCAGACTATGAACTTGTGCTTGTGTTGAATGGTTGCAATGAGCCGTATAATGTACAAATTAATGAGTGGCTGACAAAACATTCAAATTTGCAAGTGCAGTATTTTCAAATTGACGAAGGAGGAGTTTCTAATGCTCGCAATATAGCCCTTGATAATGCAAGGGGAGAATATGTGACGTTCATTGATGATGATGATTATATTAGTTGTACTTTTTTAAAAGAACTTCTTGAAAATTCATCAGAAAGTTGTGTCACTATTTCAAATACAGTTGCATTTGATGATTTTACTAAAGAAAAACAAAAAGATTATATAGTTGCTAAAGATTTTGATAAATGTTTGGAAAAATATGCTATTTCATTAGTTGATGCAAGACGTTTTTTCGCAGGTCCAGTAAGAAAGCTAATTCATAGGAATATTATTGGTCATAGAAGATTTGACATTAGGTTTAAGAATGGAGAAGATACATTGTTTATGTTTTTAGTATCTGATAAAATTAAGCAAATCTCATGTACTAGTAAAAAAGCTATTTATTATCGTCGCATAAGAGAGAATAGTGCTAATATGCACAAAAGGTCTCTTCTTAATCGTTTAAGCAATTCATTAAACTTAATAAGAGAGTATTCTTTTATTTATGTTTTGTCGCCAAAAAAGTATGATTTGAAGCTTTATATTACCAATGTTTTAGGAGCTTTAAAAACAATTATAATAGGCTAATTTTTATAAGATAAAATAAGAATAAAAACAATAAAATATGGCCTTTCATCCAACTTTAAGTAAATCAGGCAGAATTATGTTCTGGCCTTTGATTAAGTTTACAGAGTTTATGGGTAATCATTTTCCTGAGACTTTGTTGAAAATCCGTTATCGCTATGTGTTTAAGGAACCGCTTAACCTTAAGAATCCTCAGACATTGAATGAGAAAATACTCTGGGCGAAGCTTTATTCTGACACAACAAGATGGACAGAATTGGCTGATAAGCGAACGGTGCGTGACTATGTGGAGAAAATTGGTCTGGGCGACATTTTGGTGAAGCTCTATGCCACCTGGTATAAGAAAGAGGATGTAAATTTTGATGTGCTCCCTGATACTTTTATCATTAAGGCTAATAATGGTGATGGTAAGGGTACAAACAAGATTATACGCAAGGCTGACCTCACTCCAGAGAAGAAGGCTGAGTATATAGAAATGATTGGGGAATGGTTGAGTCGCAAGAATATTGGTGCGCTTCATGCAGAACCTCATTACAAGAATATGAAACCTTGTGTGATAGCGGAAGAAGTGTTGCCATTAGAAAAGGGCGCTACATCTTTGACTGACTATAAGATGTGGTGCTTTAATGGTAAGTGCTACTACACATGGATATGCAATGACCGTAGTGCTGGTGGCAACAGTGCCCATGTGATGACTTATGATATGGATTGGAATGCACATCCTGAATTCTCTGTATTCAATTCTGATTATCTGAGAGGAGACATCATTCCTAAGCCTAAGAACTTCGATAAAATGGTGGAGATAGCGGAAAAACTGTCAAAGGGGTTCCCAGAACTTCGTGTTGATCTATACAACATAGACGGAAAAATATACTTTGGCGAATTGACCTTCACTTCGCAAGGTGGCTTTATGGACTTCTATACTCCTGAATTCAACAAAATGCTTGGTGAGAAGTTCAGCATAAAGGAATTTCCCTTGAAAAAGCAATAGATAATGGCCTAAGCGATTTTATATTATGCAAGACTACGGATTAGTATCTATTATCACTCCCACTTGGGCGTGTGCTGATTTTATAGCAGAAACAATCAAAAGTATACAGGCACAGACTTATCAAAACTGGGAACTTCTTATTCAAGACGATTGCTCTAAGGACAATACGTTGGAGGTTGTAAAGCCGTTTATGGAGGCTGACAAACGTATTAAGTATGAATGTAATCCTAAAAACTCAGGGGCTGCAATAACCCGAAACAATGCTTTGCGTAGGGCAAAGGGCAGATGGATTGCTTTTCTTGATTCGGATGATTTGTGGTTGCCAGAGAAACTGGAACATCAGCTGAAGTTTATGGTGGAGAATGGCTATGCCTTCTCTTATCATGAATATACAGAGATGAGTGAGGACGGCAAAGACTTGGGCGTGTATGTGTCGGGAATAAAGAAAGTGAGTAAGTTGGCGATGTTTATGTGTTGCTGGCCTGGATGCCTGGCTGTGATGTACGACAGGGAGCGGATTGGATTGGTGCAGATCAAGGATGTACGCAAGAACAATGACACTGCTCTATGGCTAAAGGTGGTGAGAAAAGCTCCTTGCTATCTGCTGAAGGAAAACTTGGCAAAGTATCGCCGCCGCAAGGTGAGCATTACTCCTAAGCCTTTGTGGAAACGCATTTGGGCGCATTACCCTCTGTTTCATGTGGCAGAAGATATGAGTCCTGTGATAGCTACGTTTTGGACGATGATGAACGTTGTGGGTAATGGCTGGAAGAAAATGTGGTATGTGAGGAAATATGAGTTATAAGGTAGTTATCGACAACTCAGCTTCTACATTATTACAACTGCTGTGTATTGCCTTGAAAGGACAAGCGATCGCAGTTTTAAATGAAGCAGACTGGCTGGAGGTACTTAGTCTTGCCCAAAAGCAAGGCGTGCGTGGGGTGGCGTATGAAGCCTTGGAACTATTGAGCCAGGAGAAAGTGTCTTGTGCGAGTTTTCCCAACCGTATGATGCTAATGCAATGGTATGCAAAGGCGGCTTTTGTTGAAAAGAAGATTGCTAAATATGTCGAACATGCAAAAGACATTGCGGAACTATGGAAACAACATGGTATCAAGACGATTGTTTTCAAAGGATTGGCACATAGCCGCTATTATCCAAATCCAGCACATAGGGAGTTTGGCGACTTTGACTGCTACTTGATAGATGAGCATGGCAACTGTGCTTATAGGCAAGGCAATGAGATTGCTCGGGAGAAAGGGTTTGTGGTGGACGATGGTTGGTACAAGCATTCGCATATAATATATAATGATCTTACCATTGAAAATCACCAGTACTTTACTTCAGCTCGTCGTGGCGGTACAGACAAGGCTTTGCATCAATATATGGTGGAGGCGATAGGGGATGGAACCCGTCTGGAAAGACTTAACGGTACAGAGCTTTATGTGTTGCCTTTAGAGGCAGAGGGCTTGTTTATGCTTTACCATTCCTTGACACATTTCTTGGTTGAGGGCATCAGTCTTCGGCATTTTGTGGATTGGACTTGCTGGATTAAGGTTAATCAAGACAAGATACAATGGAATGAGTTTTATTCGCAGTGTAAGCGGTTTGGACTGGACGGTTTTGCTGATGTCATGAATACGATAGCCGTGAAGTATCTCGGTGTGGAACTGCATGATAAATCTATATTTGCTGACAGCGAGTTTGCTGAAAGGACTATAGAGAGTGCTTTGTATGACGACTCTTCTATTTATAATCGTAGCAAAGGACAATGGTATGAGCGGATGCATGTGATAGGCAACGCTTTCAGGTATTCATGGAAATTCAAGGATGTGGCGCGCTATAGCATGATTGGCTATGTGTGGCAGTTTGTGTATGGGTATCTCTGTAGGCAAGAAAAAACTGAAAACTAGCGAAAAAAAAGAACAAAGATGTTTAGGCTAATAGGAATAGAAACCTTTCCATATCCAAATAATCTAGACGTGCGATCAAACAATATGAGTAGCGAACAAAAACTGAATATGGATATTCAGAAGGCTCGTTACCATAGCATTATGAAGGTGTTGAAACCAAATTGTACATTTTGGTTTTATGAAGGGTATAAAAAGGAGGATGGGAAATATCAGAGAACGGAAGAGGCTACTCCTGACGATTTTTATCCATGTGGTTGTACGAACGTTAGCATTTCTGCGATTGTCGCGGAAAATGGAATGGGGAAAAGCTCATTGCTGGAGCTTTGCTTTCGTATAATAAACAATGTAGCATACGCTTTGCGCGAGGGACTTCCTGTTCATAAGAGTCACCTCTGCTTTGTGAGAAATCTTTATGCGAGGGTCATAATGGAAATTGAAGGAGGGTTTTCTTCTATAGAGCAAAGAGATAACCTTATTATTTTCCAAGACCAATCAAATCCAGAAAACAATTGGAGTTTTGATTTCGATGCACCAAACATGGAGACTCCTAGCGAAGCCATAGCAAAGCTGAGTCGTCTTTTTTATACCATTGTGGTAAATTATTCTCAGTATGCCTACAACGTCAATGATTATGTGGCAGAATGGAATGAAACTGATTACGATGCACAAGGAAACTACGGGGAAAAGTGTTGGATAGCCAGCCTCTTTCACAAAAATGACGCCTACCAAACACCGATAGTCTTGAGTCCGTTTAGAGAAAATGGCAACATTGATGTCAATGTGGAGAAAGAGTTGGCACACAATCGTCTGTTTCAGTTGATAACGACAAGTCCACGAGTACTGAATCTGGTATTGCAAAACAAGTATGCGCGAAGTTTTATATTTGACGTAGAAGATAGCCTAAACCCAGTTGGAAATCATCGTTTCAGTTCGCTAAAAGTATTGAGAATGATGGAAAAGATGCAGTTGATACCTTCAATAAAAGGAGGAATTGCATTAAGAAATGTAGCGAAAATAGGCCAAAGGATACTTGCTGCATGGGGACGTGTGTTAGGCTATAGGATTGAGCCGCAAAAGAGTGAAGATTATTGGAATGACATGGATGTGGTGCGTACGCTCAATTATATAGTGTATAAGACATTGAAAATATCCATAACCTATTCGCAGTATTTTAGGTTCCGAGATTGCTTTGATGATAAAGTAGAGCTTCTAAAATATGTGTATAATCTGAAGATGGATCATTCGCATGTTACGCTGAAAATAAGAAGATGTATAGCATTTTTATATTTCAGACATTATGGAACGGGACATTATGAAGATGGGCATTTGGTTGGAAACGAGATGGGTCTTGATGAATTCTATGATGTGGTAGAAAAATGCTTGGTAGAGTCGGGTGGTGTTTATGAACGTTTGGTAAGTGATAAGCCGGTGAGACCTTATAGGCATGATGCTGATGATTATGAAGTTTTTAGTTGGACATTGGATGATTTGTTGCCTGCGCCTTCATTTAACCCAACTTGCAGCTTTTAGTTCACACGGCATACCGAACCCTTAAAGTTTGT
>ENA-OPEJ01000588-OPEJ01000588.1-human-gut-metagenome-genome-assembly--contig:-NODE-588-length-13777-cov-4.098528_pt1 | contig 13777 bp, 10 predicted proteins | sample MGYA00241635_ERZ501533 | MGnify/ENA primary metagenome ERZ501533 (study PRJEB25962, sample SAMEA2042378) | human gut metagenome | biome: human gut; feature: human-associated habitat; material: faeces...
TTCCGTATTGTTTCCGCTTCCGGAAGCGAGAACGATAGGAGAACGATAGGAGAACGATACGGGATCAATACGGGATCAATACGGGATCAATACGTGATTGATACGAGACCGATACGAGAACGGTCTTTTCCGACTCCCAACCGAAGATATTGATAAGAAATTTAACTTTTTCGTCATCGTTTCTTTTGATTATATTTTACATTTTAACCACTCGACGCGCCCTGCAATTCATGTGATTGATGACTAGCTTGCAAATTGCCATGGCGCAGCCACTATACAAAAATAGCCTTCCGTCCAGCCAAGTGCAAGCCGATTAGCATGAATTAACGCCCCATTAACTATTTCTCCGTATCCATTTAACAAAATCAGAATCAGGCTAAAAGCCCTTGCTGCGTCCATCTTCTTCGCCCTTTCCCGCATTTCTGTCAATGAGAAGGCCGCTTCGTCCGTCTTCTGCGTGTTGTCATAATACGTGACTTTGGATGGGTCTTAGTGGTAAACAAAGCCAACAAAGTGCTTTTTGTGATATCATGCAATTGAGGTCGTGATGGTTCTCCAAACCTCATTTTCATAACGAGCTATATAGCCGTTGACTATCCTGTATTATTAAAATGGCATTTTATATTTTGCCACAAAAGTTTAAAATGCCATTTTAATAAGCGAGTAGTTTTCTTCATCTTGCTTTGTTGTTTTGTCGTCTGTGTTGGGCTCGTGGTGAAGCTTGGTACAGATGCTTGCAAAATTAAATATTTTTTTGGGGGAGAAAGGAGACGTTGACGAAAAGAGGCGAGATTTTAAGGACTTTTAGCCACCCGTATGGCAGCGGAACGGAATAAATTTCGTAATTTTGCAGCGTTTAATATATATAATGATGAAGCTGGATACATTGACCGCCATTTCTCCTATTGACGGACGCTACAGAGGCAAGACCGAGCCCCTGGCCGACTATTACTCAGAGTTTGCGCTGATACGTTATCGCGTCCGCGTGGAAATCGAATACTTTATCACGCTTGTGGAGCTCCCCCTGCCGCAGCTCAAGGGCTTCGACACGGCCCTCTTCGACCGTCTTCGCAGCATCTACCGCGACTTCACGGAGGAGGATGCCGCCCGCGTGAAGGACATCGAGAAGGTGACCAACCATGACGTCAAGGCCGTGGAGTATTTCATCAAGGAGCAGTTTGACGCCATCGGCGGACTGGATGCCTACAAGGAGTTTATCCATTTCGGACTCACCTCTCAGGACATCAACAACACGAGCGTGCCCCTGTCCATCAAGGAGTCGCTCCTGGAGGTCTATTATCCCCAGGTCGAGGAGCTCATCGACCAGCTCCAGGCTTATGCCGAGGAGTGGAAGGACGTGCCGATGCTCGCCAAGACCCATGGCCAGCCCGCCTCGCCGACGCGCCTGGGCAAGGAAATCGAGGTCTATGTCTATCGCCTGCGCGAGCAGCTTGACGCCCTCAAGGCCTGCAAGTTCACGGCTAAGTTTGGTGGCGCCACGGGCAATTTCAACGCCCACCACGTCGCCTACCCCGAGTACGACTGGCGCGCCTTCGCCAATCGCTTCGTCTCCGAGAAACTCGGGCTGGAGCGCGAGCAATGGACCACGCAGATCAGCAACTACGACCACCTGGGCAGCATCTTCGATGCCATCCGCCGCATCAACACCATCATGATTGACCTCGATCGCGACGTCTGGATGTATATCTCGATGGAGTATTTCCACCAGAAGATCAAGAAGGGTGAGGTCGGCTCGAGCGCCATGCCCCACAAGGTCAACCCCATCGACTTCGAGAACAGCGAGGGCAACCTCGGCGTGGCCAACGCCGTGCTGCAGTTCCTCGCCGCCAAGTTGCCCGTGAGCCGTCTGCAGCGCGACCTGACCGACAGCACCGTGCTGCGCAACGTAGGCGTGCCCGTGGCCCACAGCATCATCGCCATCCAGAGCACCCTCAAGGGACTTCGCAAACTTATATTAAATAAGGAGAAAATCGCACAGGACCTCGACAATATGTGGCCCGTCGTGGCTGAGGCCATCCAGACCATCTTGCGCCGCGAGGCTTACCCGCATCCCTACGAGGCCCTGAAGCAGCTTACCCGCGGCAACGAGAAGGTGACGGAGCAGACCATCCACGACTTCATCGCCACGCTCAACGTCAGCGACGAGGTGCGCAAGGAACTGCTCGCCATCACGCCGCACAACTACACAGGTATCTAATCAAGACAATTTTATATATTACTTGGCCGTGAGGCCATATCTATCATTCAAAACAATACTGTTATGGCAGAAGAATTAGAGAACAAGCAGGAACCCGTTTACGGACAGGATGAGCGTGGCCGCGAGGCCAACTCTTCTGAGAGTCAGGGTAATAGTGAGCAGAAGGATTATCGCTCATCGCGGCCTCAGCGTCCGCGCATCCACTCGCAGCGCGCTTACAGCAGCGACCGCAGCAACCAAGGTGGCGAGGGCGGCTTCCGTCCAGAAGGCTTCGGAGCAGGGCTCCAGGGCGCGCAGGGCGGACAGTATCAGGGCGGCTATCGCCCGAGAAACAATTATCAGGGTGGCTACCAGCCGCGTCAGCAGGGTGGCTATCAGCCCCGTCAGCGTCAGCAGGGCGGCTATCAGCAGCGCCAGCAGGGTGGCTACCAGCAGCGCCAGCAGCGTGGCTATCAGCAGCGTCAGCAGGGCGGCTACCAGCAGCGCCAGCAGGGTGGCTATCAGCAGCGCGGCTATCAGCAGCGGGGCTACCAGCAGGGCGGCTATCAGCAGGAGGGCTTCCAGCAGGGCGGCTACCAGCAGCGTGGCGGCTACGGACAGCCCCGCAGGCAGCATACGCCGGGCTACAATCCCAATGCGAAGTATTCGCTCAAGAAGCGTATCGAATATAAGGAGGAGAACATCGATCCCAACGAGCCGATTCGCCTGAACAAGTATCTGGCCAACGCCGGAGTTTGCTCTCGCCGTGAGGCCGACGAATATATCCAGGCTGGTGCCGTGCTGGTCAATGGCACGGTAGTCACAGAGCTTGGCACGAAGGTCTTGCGCTCCGACGAGGTGAAGTTCCGCGACCAGCCCGTCACGATGGAGAAGAAGGTCTATGTGCTGCTCAACAAGCCGAAGGACTATGTCACCACGAGCGACGATCCGCAGCAGCGCAAGACCGTCATGGACCTGGTGAAGAACGCTTGCGAGGAGCGTATCTACCCCGTAGGACGTCTCGACCGCAACACCACGGGTGTGCTGCTTCTGACCAACGATGGTGACTTGGCCAGCAAGCTGACCCATCCGAAGTTCCTCAAGAAGAAGGTCTATCACGTCTATCTCGACAAGCCTGTCACGGCCACGGACCTGCAGAAGATCGCCGAGGGCATCGAGCTGGAGGACGGCGAGGTGCATGCTGACGCTATCGAGTATGCCAGCCCGACGGACGAGAAGCAGGTCGGCATCGAGATCCATAGCGGCAAGAACCGCATCGTGCGCCGCATCTTCGAGAGCCTTGGCTATCGTGTGGTGAAGCTCGACCGTGTACAGTTTGCCGGTTTGACGAAGAAGAATCTGCGCCGCGGCGACTGGCGTTTCCTCACCCAGAAGGAGGTGGAGATGCTGCGTATGGGCGCATTCGAATAAGTACTCATCTCACAACACCCTCATCCCGTCTTCTCCTTAATATATATAGGGCCTCGGGGAGCCGTGCGGATTGTAGTTCCGCATGAACACTACCAGCGCTCTGTGGAGAATTGGGGGGATGGGGATGCTTGTAGAGAGCAACAATCTTCAAACAATACAAGAGATGAAAAGAACAAAAGTGGTCGATGCACTCAAGTGTACCGACTTCGGAAAAGACATAAATGTGAAGGGTTGGGTGCGCTCGCATCGCAGCAGCAAGGCCGTAGATTTCATTGCCCTCAACGATGGCTCGACGATCAACAACATCCAGGTGGTGGTAGATCCGGCCACGGTGGATGCCGAGACGCTCAAGAGCATCACCACGGGAGCCTGCCTCAGCGTGGTCGGCACGCTCGTGGAGAGTCAGGGCAAGGGGCAGACCAGCGAGATCCAATGTAAGGAGATCGAGGTCTATGGTCTTTGCCCGGCCGACTACCCCATGCAGAAGAAGGGTCAGAGCTTCGAGTACATGCGCAAGTATGCCCATTTGCGCCTGCGCACCAACACCTTTGGCGCCGTCTTCCGCATCCGCCACAACATGGCCATCGCCATCCATAAGTACTTCCACGATCACGGATTCTACTATTTCCACACGCCGATCGTGACGGCCAGCGACTGCGAGGGCGCGGGCAACATGTTCCAGGTGACGACGCTCGACCTCGACCGTGTCGCCAAGGCGGGAGAGGTGGACTACTCCAAGGACTTCTTTGGAACGAAGACCAACCTCACCGTGAGCGGCCAGCTCGAGGGTGAGCTTGGAGCCACGGCCCTCGGCGCTATCTATACTTTCGGACCGACCTTCCGTGCCGAGAACAGCAACACGCCGCGCCACCTGGCTGAGTTCTGGATGGTGGAGCCGGAGGTAGCCTTCCTCGACCAGGAGGGACTGATGGACCTCGAGGAGGACTTCATCAAGTATTGCGTCAACTGGGCCCTGGACAACTGCCGTGACGACCTGGAGTTCCTCAACAAGATGATCGATAAGCAGCTCATCGCCACGCTTGAGTCGGTAGTCAAGGAGGACTTCGTCCGACTGACCTACACCGAGGGTATCAACATCCTGGAGGAGGCGGTCAAGAACGGTCGCAAGTTTGAGTTCCCCATCACGGGTTGGGGTATGGACCTGTCGAGCGAGCACGAGCGCTACCTCGTGGAGGAGCACTTCAAGCGCCCCGTCATCATGACCGACTATCCGAAGGAGATCAAGGCCTTCTATATGAAGAAGAATGCCGACGACAAGACCATGCAGGGCACGGATGTCCTCTTCCCGCGCATCGGCGAGATCATCGGTGGATCCGTGCGCGAGGAGAACTACGACAAGCTCGTGGCCGAGATTGAGGCCCGCGGCATGAAGGCCAGCTCCTACGACTGGTATCTCGACACGCGTCGCTATGGCTCCTGCCCCCACGGCGGTTTCGGACTGGGCTTCGAGCGCCTTATCCTCTTCGTCACGGGTATGCAGAACATCCGCGACGTCATACCGTTCGCACGCACTCCGAAGAACGCCGAGTTCTAACTATTGAGTAAAAGGGTATGTGCGCCCGCTCAAATCGCAGCCTGTCTGGGGCTGACGAGGGTGCGCAGCAATATAGGAAAAGGCCAAGGCCGACGGACTTCCTTGAGGAAGCCACGTCGGCCTTGGTTTCTTTCGGGTGGCCCTGGAGCAGGGGGTAAGCTGGCCCAGCATAAATTTTTGTGGGCTTTTTCTGCCTTTTTGTTTGGTACTCCCCATTTTTTTCCTTAACTTTGCATACCAGAACATATCAATACTAACGAAAAAATAACAAGACAATGGACAACAACCAGAAGCCGCAGCAGCAAGGCTTGCAGATCGACCTCAGCCCCGAGGTATCCAAGGGCATATATTCTAACTTCGCCATCATCTCTCACTCGAAGAACGAGTTTGTAGCTGATTTCGCCATGTTGCTTCCGGGCATGCCGAAGGCACAGGTTGGTTCGCGCGTGATCCTCGCTCCGGAGCACGCCAAGCGTCTGCTCGCAGCCCTCAACGACAACATCACTCGCTACGAGAAGGAGTTTGGCAAAATTGAATTGCCGCAGCAGGGTGGTGCTCGCACCGTCGCCCCGTTCGGTACGCCGAAGGGCGAGGCTTAAGCCAGGCTAAGTGTTTTAAATTTTCATAATGTGAAGTTTTTGGCATCCGGTCCTCTTCATCGAGGGCAGGGTGCCTTTTTTGTGATAGTATTTCCAATCCTTGCGGGGCGGATATACTGTACTTGTTGTTTGCTTCATAAGCAGGCTGTATTGAAAGAACGCTAACCACCCCAGTCGGATGAGCACAAAAAAGCGCACCCATCGGAATGTCGTGCCATAGTTTGACCATTCCAATGCGTGCGCGGTCGTTTGGGTAATCGACTAAACTATTGCTTGTTGCCGCCTCCTGTCGAGATGCCGCCCACTATATCGTCGTTCTCGATGGTGCGGTCCACGGACTTCACACCTCCGCGGAGCGAACCAAAGCGCCACGAGATGCTGATGCCCACATGTCGTTGTGAGCCTAGCCATGTCTGGGTGCCACGGAAGTCTCCCTGGACGGTGTGGGAGGGATAGGAGCGCAGGTCTGGGCCAAAGAGGTTGCCTGCCGACAGGCGTACCGACAGCCGGTCTTCCTTGAGGAAGGAACGGCTGAGCGAGGCACTCCAGTAGTACGAAGGTTCGGAGTAGGAATAGACGCTCTCCACCTCGTTGCCGACATTGAAGCCTCCGTTGAGGCCGAAGGTGAGTTTCCAGGGCAGCTTCTGGGTGAAGTTGATGGTGTTCCAGCTGCTCCATCTGCTATGCTCAAGCCCCGTCTGGCTGTCCTTCTTGGTGAGATAGAAAATGTTGGGACCTCCACCCAGGTTGGCGCCTCGCCAAAGGGCGGTCTGCACGTAGGCCCAGAGCATCCAGCTACGGCTGTGGAGAAGGTCGCCATAGGTCGTGACGGAGAGGCCGTTTTGGTCAAACCACAACTGTCCGATCTGGTTGTTGCAGAACGTATGGCTGACGCCACCCATCCAGGTAGCCTTGGTCGTGATGTAGTTGTACTCCAGTTGCAGGTTGTAGTTGCGCGAGCTGTTCAGCCCCGGGTTGCCATAGCTCAGGGAGTTGGGGTTTCTTTCCTCGGCGGGGTTGAGGTAGTCGATGCCCGGGCGGTTGATGTTGGATGAGAATGAGAACTTCAGCGACTGTGCGTCCGTTAGGGCGTAGCGCACGGAGGCCGAGGGGACCCAGTCGTTGAGCCGCTTGTGGAAGTCAGACTGCGATCCGTCGGGGTATTCTGCCTTCAAGAAACTATATTCATAGCGCAAGCCTACTCGTGCCTGGATCTTGCTGCCCGAGTAGAGCCACTCCGTGTAGGCTGCTCCTATCTGGGTGTTGTGCTGGAAGAGGGAGTGCTGGTTCATCTCCTCCGCCCCCGTATAGGTCAGCCATACGTCCGACTCACTCGTGCGGAAGATGTATTTCGCACCCGCATTCCACTTGAACCACTTCCCTAGCGGGCGTACGTAGTCGAGCTGGAAGGTATGCTCGTCAAACTGCGTGCGGCTGTTGTTTTCGTAGCCTGTGTAGCTGACGGGCAGGTTGAAGATGTTCAGGTATTGCGCGGTCTTGTCCTGGTGGGAGCGGGTGGTCTGCAACTGATAGGATGCGGTGAACACCTCTCCCTCCTTGCGGGTCTTGTGTTGGTAGTCCAGTCGTCCTCCGAAGTTGTAGGCGTAGTAGGTCGGGAGCTGGGCGTTGACGTTGTAGAAGTAGGCCAACTGTCCGTCGCCATTGGTCATACGCTCGTATCCGTTCACGCTTCCGATGCCTGCATTGTAGTAGTAGCCACCAAAGTTGAGAGTCAGAAGGTTGAGCGAATCGACCTCGTAGCTTGCGCTGATGTTGCCGTAATGGACGTTGGTCATCACGGTATTGCGTAAGCGCGACTCCATCGTCTGGTCCGTTTTCAGGTACTGGCGGGTCGCGTCGTTGCCCTGGTCTTTCTTGTCGTGCTGGTATCCATAGTTGATGGACGTGGCCAACTTGCCCTTCTGTATCGTCAGCATAGTACCCATGCCTGGCCCTTGGCGCAAGGGGTTGTAGTTGGCCGACACCGTGCCCGTCACGCCTGCCAGGTGGGAGTTGTTCTGCATGACGAGGTTGAGGATATATTGTGTGCCCTCGGCATCTTCTTTGGCGCCTGGGTCGGTGATGACCTCCACCTTCTTGATCTGTGAGGCAGGGATCGACTTGAGCACGTCCTTGAGGTTTTGTGAGGAGAGGGTAGGGTCGGGGTGGCCGTTGCGATAGACCTTGAACGAGGGCGATCCCTTGATGCTGATGTTTTCTTGACCGTCTATGGTCACGAGGGGCACGGAACGGAGCATGTCGAGGGTGTTCTTGGTGCGTGCCGTCTCGTCGTTGGCCACGTCGTAGGTCAGCTTGTCGATGTCGTTCTTGACGAGTTTGCGCTGGGCCGTCACCGTGACGTCTCCCAGGTCGTAGGACATCGTGTCGATGGCCAGCGAGTCGGGCTCAGCTGCCGTGGCTGGAAGGGCGGCCATGGCGAGGCTGGCGGCCATCCCTCTCCATGACAAATAGTGGAGGATTGTCCTCTGTATTTTGCCTTTGGTGTTGTCTCTTCCCATGATGAATCGTTCTTTGTTGTCTTTAATATCTCTTGTTGCGTCTCCTCCCCTCCCGATCGGAGAGGGGAGGAGGCGGGTATTATTCCCTTTTGCTTTCTTCCCACTTTTGGGCTACTTCATCGATACTGATGTTGAGCAGCCGCATCTGGCGGAACAGTTCGGGCAGGGTGGTCTCCATAAACTCCTCCTGCCGTCTTTGGGCGATGTGGTGGCGTGCATCCTCGGAGACAAAATAGCCCATGCCGCGTTTGTTGAAGATGATTCCCTCGCGGGCGAGCAGTTCGTAGCCTTTGATGGCGGTATTGGTATTGACCTGTAGCAGAGCCGCATACTCTCGGACGCTGGGTATCCGTCCGCCAGGCGGATAGTTCTCCGCCATGATCTCGTCGGCCAGACGGTCGGCTATTTGCTCGAAAATGGCCTTGTTATTCGTGAAACTCATAACTGTAGTCCTTTCCTTGCTTGAGATTAGCGACCAATGGTCAGTTTTTCTTCCTTGACATTGCTGCCCGTGCCGACGTTCTTCGTCAGCGAGCGGATCGTGCCCGAGAGGTCCACGTTGCTCGCCCCGCTGGCCGAGAGGAGGGTTGTGCCGCAGTTGTTGAACTTCAAGTCGGCCTCGCTTGCGCCGCTAAGGTCTGCCTTGATGGTCTCCACGCCCGTGAGGGAAGCCTCCAGTTCGCTCGCTCCGCTCAGCCTTGCGTTGAGCTCGCGACTTTCTACGTTCTTCACCTGAATGTCGCTGGCGCCGGATGATTGCAAATTGACTTCGCCGCAAGCGATGTGATCAATATCGATATCGGATGCGCCATCAGCCTCTATATGGGTCTTGGCACAACGGAGCGTGCCCAGTTCCAGGTCGCTTGCCCCACTGGCCTTGAGCTTGAAGTCGTCAGCTGTCTGGATGTGCTTGGCCTTCAGGTCGCAGGCGCCGCTCACCTCTACGCGTCGAAGCGACTTCGACTGGATGGTGATCGTGATCAGCTCGATCGGGTTCTTGCCAATCCTCGGACCCTTGTTGGGCAAAGGCTTGCAACTGAAGTAGAGTCGCTTGCCCTTTTGTACTACCTTTACGCAGCCGATCAGTTTCTCCGGGCCTTCTACCGTCACCTTGGGGATAGTGCCTTCGGCATAGACGACCTGGAGACCGCCTGAGAGGTCTATTTCGTCGTAGTCGGTCACGGCGACGTTCTGCTTGCGGCTGGGGCCAAACTCCTCTTGGGTGGAGTGGACCCTACAACTACTGGTCACCAGGATGGTGACAAGGGCGATGAGTTTGATGCAAATGGTTTTCATATTCTTGTCCCTTTCTTTTATGGGGGATGGCCTGTCTTGCACCTGCCGCTCTTTCCTATATACGCAGCAAAATGCAGTTTTGTGACATAAGCTCCCTAGTCTTTAATGTTGTTTACCAATTGAAGAAGCGATTGTTAATGACCTGCAAGCGCTTGAAGATGCGAAACGACAACCAGTAGTTGAGCACGGTCAGCAGCAGGAAGAGGATGGACGTGCCGTGCATGAGGGCGTCTCCAGCCCACGGCAAGAACTCGATACTGTAATCGCTGTCCTTCAGCGTGTCGAGGAATAGGAAGCCACCGATGGCGATGGATAACGTCGTCAAGGTGGCAAGCGCGCCCAGGGTGATGGTGGCCGATAGCCAGCGCAGCTTTTTGAAGAATAGGCCGCTTAGAAGATAGAACGAGTGGAGCCAGAGGATGTTCGGAAGTCCGGCCCATGCTATCTGTGCGTTCTCGCCAAAAAACTTGCTTAGCAGGTCGAGGGCGTCGGAGAAGGCGAGCGGGGTGAGCAGCAATGCTTGCTTGTGGTCGGTCAAGAGCGAGATGAGCCATTGCACCACGTCGGCCACAAAGAAGGAGACGAGGGGAACGACAAAGGCTGTGAGCAAAACGCCGATATAGCTGGTGAGGAATTTCTCGGCATTGGAGGCCGGCAGCATGAGGAGCGACGTGCGCTCTTGCTTGCTTAGCAGGTTGGGGAACACTTGGACGCCGCAGAAGGCGAAGCAGCCTATCCACAACAGGGTGAGGTCGTCGCTCTGCGTCTGGAGGTCTCTATGGGAGACATACTTGACGAAGAGGAACATGAGGATGAATGCGGATGTGGCTACGCCCGTACTCTTTAGCAGGGTGGCACGGTGAGTGGCAAGCTGCCATTGGGCGTATTGCTTCATGCGCTGTATATTGAACTGGGTCATACTGTTTCTTTTGTTGGGTTCTACAATTTACATTTGAATCTTGCCTAAGGTGACGGCCGAGAAGAACATCTCCAAGTTGAGTTGTGTCTCCGGCTCGTTGGCTGCATGGGGGACGATCACGTTGTTGCCTTGGAGAGATGGTTCGGCATAGAGCACGTCGTTGCTCATCTCGTTGGCCTGTCTGGTCTCAAAGCTGTAGCGCTGCGTGATCTCGCCCACGCTTGCGTCGCAAAGCAGACGCGACTGGGCGAGGATGACGACGTGGTCTATCAGCTGCTCTACGTCGTGAACCTGGTGGGTGGAGATGATGAGTGTCGTGTCGTCCGACAAGTTCTTTGCCACTACTTGACGAAACGTGGCTTTCGAGGGAATGTCCAGGCCGTTGGTAGGTTCGTCCATCAACAGCCACTCTGTGCCTGCGGCAAGGGCGACGCTCATAAACACTTTCTTCTTCTGACCCATCGAGAGCTGGCGCAGGTCGCGGACGTCGGGCAGTTCGAAGGCCGAGAGGCAGTCGTTGAGCACCTGCTCGTTGAAGCGAGGATAGAAGGGGCGGATAAGCGAGACGTATTTCTGAAGCGACATCTCGGGCAGCGAAAACTCTTCCGGTACGAGGAAGATGCGGCTGAGCATCAACGGATCGCGCTGGGCCGATTCCATGCCGTCAATATAAAGATGGCCCTTCTTCGGGCGGAGTAGTCCCGAGGCGAGGTAGAGTAGGGTACTCTTGCCCGTTCCGTTGCGCCCCAAGAGGCCATAGGTATGGCCCGATTCGAGCTTAAGCTGGAACCCGTCGAACACCTTGCTTGAGGCGCCCGGGTAGGAAAAGCTGAGGTCTTGTACTTCAATCATATCCTTGTCTGTTTTTGGTTTTTATTCGTTATTGTTCTTTTGTTATAGTGTACTACTTAAATAGTACACTGCAAAAGTATGTGTTTTCTCTTTCCGGTGCAAGTTTTGGCATAAGAAAATGCGCGTAAACGCTAAATTAGTAAGAAAAGTTGTCAAATATACCGTTAGCTGGCCTTGTCCTTGCTCTTTATCCATGCTTTTTTCTCGGTTTCAGTTTGTTGTCCTTCTTCTATTCTTCTGCCATGTGCTTATAGATAGGCGATTTGCTTGCGCGCGTACATTATATAGTATATAAAGTGGCGGAACCTCGTGGTGATCCTTCATCATGCTAATAATCCCTTTTGTTATTGTGGTTTTGTGAGACGCCGTCATCGTCTTGTTCGTTGAAATTTGCTGCATTTTCACTCCTGCAACAGAGGATTGCTCAAAGTTTGTGCTGGTTAAAAAATACAAATGGATATTATTTGTTGCTAATATTTTCCGGTCCTCAAAATTTTCCCCTCTATATAGTTAGGTCATTTCGGGAAATCTTCGTACCTTTGCACCTCGAAATTGCATAGTAGTAAAATGTCCTTTTGGGACGATGCGCTGCGATTCGCAAAACGTTGATAATAAACAAAATAAATATAAATAAAAAAGTAAAACAATGCCTACTATTTCGCAATTAGTAAGAAAAGGCAGACAGGTAATCGTGGACAAGAGCAAGTCTCCCGCGCTGGACAACTGTCCTCAGCGTCGTGGTGTTTGTGTTCGTGTCTATACGACGACCCCTAAGAAGCCTAACTCGGCAATGCGTAAGGTTGCCCGTGTGCGTTTGACCAATCAGAAGGAGGTTAACTCCTACATCCCCGGAGAGGGTCACAACCTTCAGGAGCACAGCATCGTGCTGGTTCGTGGTGGTCGTGTGAAGGATCTCCCTGGTGTGCGCTATCACATCGTCCGTGGTACGCTCGATACGGCTGGTGTAGCCAACCGTACGCAGCGCCGCTCTAAGTACGGTGCAAAGCGTCCTAAGGCTAAGAAGTAAAATTCTCCCGTTCTGCGAGGGCCGAGTAGTTTCTGATAGAGACAAGGGCTTGACCCTCGCGGAACAAATAGCCACCCCAACCCCTAACCGAAGATAACAGGCGGAGATGTCTGGTATCAAGGTGTAAGAGCTAAAAATCGAAAGAAACATCGTTTTGCTGGAGAATGGAAATCAATAAGGTTGAGTAAACGCCCAAGTGTGGGTATTGAAGAACGCAAAGACGACAGCCTCCGCAGAATAGAATTTCAAATAATAAAATGAGAAAAGCAAAACCAAAGAAGCATGTGATCCTCCCGGATCCGAAGTTCAATGACCAGAAGGTCACCAAGTTTGTCAACCACCTGATGTACGACGGTAAGAAGAATACCTCTTATGAGATCTTCTACACTGCCCTCGAGCTCGTAGGCGCCAAGGTGAAGAGCGAGGAGAAGACCCCGCTTGAGGTTTGGAAGCAGGCCCTCGACAACATCACTCCGCAGGTGGAGGTGAAGTCTCGCCGTGTGGGTGGTGCTACATTCCAGGTTCCTACTGAGATTCGTCCCGACCGCAAGGAGAGTGTCTCCATGAAGAATATGATCGCCTTCGCACGCAAGCGCGGTGGCAAGAGCATGGCCGAGAAGTTGGCCGCTGAGATCATGGACGCCTTCAACAACCAGGGTGGTGCGTTCAAGCGTAAGGAGGATATGCACCGCATGGCTGAGGCCAACCGTGCTTTCGCACACTTCAGATTCTAATCTTTTCACACATTAAGGACAAGGTAATAAGACAATGGCAAATCGCGATTTACATTTGACCCGTAACATCGGTATCATGGCTCACATCGATGCCGGTAAGACGACCACATCAGAGCGCATCCTGTTCTACACAGGTAAGACGCACAAGATTGGCGAGGTACACGATGGTGCGGCCACAATGGACTGGATGGCGCAGGAGCAGGAGCGTGGTATCACTATTACTTCCGCTGCCACCACATGCTCTTGGGAGTATAACAAGAATAAGTATAAGATCAACCTGATCGATACTCCGGGTCACGTCGACTTCACGGCCGAGGTAGAGCGCTCGCTGCGTGTGCTCGACGGAGCTGTTGCTACCTATTCCGCTGCTGACGGCGTTCAGCCGCAGTCAGAGACTGTGTGGCGTCAGGCTGACAAGTACAACGTGCCGCGTATCGGTTATGTCAACAAGATGGACCGTTCGGGTGCCGATTTCTTTGAGACCGTACAGCAGATGAAGGATATCCTGGGTGCCAATCCGGTTGCTATCCAGATTCCTATCGGTGCTGAGGAGAACTTCAAGGGTGTCGTGGACCTCATCAAGATGAAGGCCATCCTGTGGCACGACGAGACGATGGGTGCCGAGTACGACATCGAGGATATTCCTGC
>ENA-OPEJ01000602-OPEJ01000602.1-human-gut-metagenome-genome-assembly--contig:-NODE-602-length-13610-cov-8.338989_pt1 | contig 13610 bp, 8 predicted proteins | sample MGYA00241635_ERZ501533 | MGnify/ENA primary metagenome ERZ501533 (study PRJEB25962, sample SAMEA2042378) | human gut metagenome | biome: human gut; feature: human-associated habitat; material: faeces...
AGATTGGCTATTTGGGCTGGCCGCTCCTCCGCATCATCAACCGCTGGTTCACCATCTATGTCTTCGACTGGCTGAGCACCTTCTTCCCGATGGGTGTCGTGCTCATCCTCATCACGCTCCTGCTCAAGGTCATCACCTTCCCGATGGTGAAGAAAAGCTACATGAGTTCTGCCAAGATGCGCGTGCTCAAACCGAAACTCGACGAGGCCACGAAGCAGTATGACAAGCCGGAGGATCAGATGAAGAAGCAGCAGGCTATGATGCAGCTCTACTCGGAGTATGGCGTCAGCCCACTCTCAGGCTGTCTGCCGATGCTGATCCAGTTGCCGATCTGGATTGCAATGTTCAACTTCGTGCCAAACGCCATCCAGTTGCGCGGACAGAGTTTCCTGTGGATGCAGGATCTGAGCACCTACGACCCCATCGTCGAATGGGGTACGAACATCTGGCTCATCGGCGACCACCTGTCCCTGACCTGTATCCTCTTCTGCGGTGCCAACATCCTCTATACCTGGTTCACCATGCAGCAGCAGAAGGACCAGATGGTCGGTCAGCAAGCCGAGCAGATGAAGATGATGCAGTGGATGATGTATCTCATGCCACTGATGTTCTTCTTCATGTTCAACGACTACTCGTCAGGTCTCAACTTCTACTACTTCATCTCCCTGTTCTTCTCCGCAGCCATCATGTTCACGCTGCGCAAGACTACCAACGAGAAGAAGTTGCTGGACTACCTTGAGGCACGCCGCTCGGAGAACCAGAAGAACCCGAAGAAGCAGAACGGCCTGATGGCCCGTATGCAGGCTATGCAGGAACTGCAGCAGAAGCAGCAGGAGGAACTGAGAAGAAAGAAGGAGGATCTGAACAGGAGGAAGAAGCAATAGCTCTTCCCCCAACAACCGGGTGTCTTACAGCACCCGGCCTCTCTTTTCAGACAGAAGGATCTTTCCTGGGAAGACACCAAAAGGACTATCCCAGAAAGATATCACTTTTTCAGAAATAACAACGGTTACTCACGGGCAAGATTTTGTCCGTGAGTACTTTAGATTAATAACAATGAACAAAAACCTTACAATCGCCATGACGACTGCAATGCTACTGAGCGGCGGCGTGGCACAAACGCAAGCACAAGACGTGAACATTGGCAAGAGCAAGCAGGTGATGCTGAAAGGCGACATCATGACTCCCGAGACTCTCTGGGCCATGGGACGTGTGGGCTCTGCGGCAGCCTCACCCGACGGCAAGCAAGTCGTCTATCAGGTGGGCTACTACAGCGTGAAGGAGAACCGCGGCCACCAAGTGTTATTTATCATGAACGTTGACGGCACGGGCCAAACCAAGCTCACCACCGACGCCAAGAGCGAGAGCGACCCTGTATGGATCGAAGGCGGCAAGCGCATCGCCTTCCTTCGTGGAGGTCAGGTATGGGCCATGAACCCTGACGGCTCGGGCCGCACACAGCTCACGAAGGACGCCACGGCCATCGAGGGATTCAAGTTCTCACCCGACGGCAGCCGCGTACTGCTCATCAAGTCGCTGCCCTACCACGGCACGATCAAGAAGAACCCCGACGACCTTCCTATGGCATCGGGCCGTCTCGTCACGGACATGAACTACCGCCACTGGGACCACTATGTGGAGAGCATTGCTCACCCCTTCGTTGCACAGGTATCCGCCCAGAGCATCGACGCAGGATGGGACATCCTCGAGGGACAGACCTACGAGAGCCCGCTGGCACCCTTTGGTGGCATCGAGCAGTTTGACTGGAGCCCCGACTCCAAGCACATCGCCTACACCTGCCGCAAGAAGGTGGGCGTGGACTACGCCGTCTCCACCGACGCCGACATCTTCCTCTTCAACATCGAGACCAAGGCCGACCGCAACCTCTGCAAGCCCGAGGGCTATGTGGCTCCAAAGATCAACTATACCAAGTCGCTCCGCAACCAGAAGGTCAACCATCAGGAGGGCGACATGAACGTCGGCTACGACGTCAATCCGCGCTTCTCGCCGGACGGCAAGTATGTGGCCTGGCTCAGCATGGAGCACGATGGCTACGAGAGCGACCGCAACCGCCTGTGTGTTTATGAGCTGGCCACGGGCAAGAAGTCGTATGTCGCAGAGGCCTTCGACTCCAATGTCGACGACTACTGCTGGAACACCGACTCCAAGACCCTCTACTTCATCGGCTGCTGGCACGCCACGGTCAACGCCTACCAGACCAACCTCAAGGGTGAGGTGAAGAAGCTGACCGAGGGCGACCACAACTACGTGGCTCTCCAGCTTTTGGGCAACACAGGCAAGCTCCTCGGTACGCGCCAAAGCATCACCGTCCCCAGTGACCTCTACGTCATCAAGCCCGCTAAGAAGGAGGGACAGTCGGAGCAGACGCAGATCACCTTCGAGAACAAGCACATCTACGACCAGATGGCTGTGGGCAACGTCACGGACCGCTGGGTGAAGACCTCTGACGGCAAGGAGATGCAGGTGTGGATCATCACCCCGCCCCACTTCGACCCCAACAAGAAGTATCCTACGCTGCTCTTCTGTGAGGGTGGCCCGCAGAGCCCCGTCTCACAGTTTTGGAGCTACCGCTGGAACTTCCAGATCATGGCTGCCAACGGCTATGTGGTCGTCGCCCCGAACCGTCGCGGACTGCCTGGCTATGGCAGCAAGTGGAACGAGGATATCTCTGGCGACTGGACGGGCCAATGCATGAGAGACTATCTGGCTGCCATCGACGATGCTGCCAACAACCTCCCGTTTGTTGACAAAGACCGTCTCGGTGCCGTCGGCGCCTCTTTCGGCGGTTTCTCCGTCTATTACCTTGCCGGCCACCACGACAAACGATTCAAGTGCTTCATCTCCCACGACGGTGCCTTCAATCTGGAGTCGATGTACACCGACACAGAGGAGGCCTGGTTTAGCAACTGGGAGTATGACGACGCCTACTGGAACCAGGACCGCACGGACAACGCCCGCCGCACCTATGAGAACAGCCCCCACCTCACCGTTGACAAGTGGGACACGCCGATTCTCTGCATCCACGGCGAGATGGACTATCGCATCAACGCTAACCAGGGCATGGGTGCTTTCAATGCAGCCCGCCTTCGCGGCATTCCCGCAGAACTGCTCATCTTCCCCGATGAGAACCACTGGGTATTGCAGCCGCAGAACGGCATTCTCTGGCAGCGCACTTTCTTCGAGTGGCTCGACCGCTGGCTGAAGAAGTAATCACAGGAAAGTCAATCAACAAAATAACAAAAAATGGAAAATAAAACTTTGCGCGACTCGGCAGCCATCCGTTGGACCGCCTTGTTGCTCCTGGCACTGGCCATGTTCTGTGCCTACATCTTCGTAGACATCTTGTCTCCGATCAAAGACCTCATGCAGTCGCAGCGCGGCTGGGATTCTGACGCCTTCGGCACCATGCAGGGTTCCGAGACGTTCCTCAACGTGTTCATCTTCTTCCTCATCTTTGCCGGTATTATCCTCGACAAGATGGGTGTCCGCTTCACGGCCCTTCTCTCTGGTGGCGTGATGCTGGTGGGCGCTTGCATCAAGTGGTACGCTGTCAGCGACGGCTTCATCGGCAGCGGCCTGGAGACTTGGTTCACCAACAACCTCAACCATATTCCCGTCTTCGAACAGCTCGGCGTCTCACCCTTCTATGAGGGAATGCCCGCCTCTGCCAAGTTGGCCGCCATCGGTTTCATGCTTTTCGGTTGCGGTACGGAGATGGCTGGTATCACGGTCTCGCGCGGTATCGTGAAATGGTTCAAGGGCCGCGAGATGGCACTGGCCATGGGATCAGAGATGGCATTGGCCCGTCTCGGTGTGGCCACCTGCATGATCTTCTCGCCGTTCGTAGCCAAGTTTGGCGGTGTCGTCAGCGTGTCGCGCTCTGTAGCCTTCGGTGTGGTGCTGCTCTGCATCGCCATGATCATGCTGGTCGTCTATTTCTTTATGGACAAGAAGCTCGACGAGCAGACTGGTGAGGCTGAGGAGAAGGACGAGCCGTTCAAGCTCAGCGACCTTGGCCAGATCCTCACCTCCAGTGGTTTCTGGCTCGTATCACTGCTCTGCGTGCTCTACTACTCCGCCATCTTCCCCTTCCAGAAGTATGCTGTGAACATGCTCCAGTGCAACCTCACCTTCACTGAGGTGCCCGCCGACTCGTTCTGGGGTTCTCAGAGTGTGACCTACATCCAGTATGTCATCATGCTCTTCGTAGCCGCCACCGCCTTCTTGTTCAACTTCATGAAGCAGAAGGCCGTGAAGTTCTTCGTACTGGCCCTCTCCATAGCTGGTCTCGTCACCTATTGCTATATGGGCTACATGCGCCAGTCAGCAGAGTCTATCTTCGCCGTCTTCCCCTTGCTCGCCGTAGGTATCACGCCGGTACTCGGCAACTATGTCGACCACAAGGGTAAGGCTGCTTCCATGCTCGTGCTGGGCTCTATCCTGCTCATCGCCTGCCACCTCACCTTCGCCTTCGTACTTCCTGAGTTCAAGGGCAACCAGGTGGGCGGTGTCATCGTGGCCTATCTCACCATCCTCGTCCTCGGTGCTTCCTTCTCGCTCGTACCGGCCTCTCTGTGGCCCAGTGTGCCGAAGCTCGTCGATGCCAAGGTGATTGGTTCTGCCTACGCGCTGATCTTCTGGATTCAGAACATTGGCCTGTGGCTCTTCCCGCTCCTCATCGGTAAGGTGCTCAACGCCACCAACGAGGGTGTGACCGACGCCACGCAGCTCAACTACACTGCCCCGCTCGTCATGCTGGCATGCCTCGGTGTGGCCGCACTCTTCATCGGCTTCGTCCTGAAGATTGTGGACAAGAAGAAGAACCTCGGTCTCGAGTTGCCCAACATTCAGGAATAACCTCTCCTGTACAACCCACTTATACGAAGGGATGGCTTTCACGAGCCATCCCTTTGTTTTTTTCGGAAAAAGAATGACTAAAAAAGCAAAAAATAGCAGATTTGAGCTTTTGTTTTGAGTTTCAAGTGGTTGTGGCAGTCGTTGGCTTTTTGTGGCATTCGTGAGGAAATGCGAAAATGGCGGATTTGAGAAGTAGAAACGCTTTCAAGTCATTACCTCAAAGAAACTCTCTAATAAGCATTTTTAACGGCTTCGGTTTTTACTTCTCAATTCTGCACAGGTTGTGAATTTGCCATGCAACTCTCATGATTTAATTTTGCACAGAACAAAAAGCAAGGAATTATGAGAAGTACATTCAAGACAGTCTTCTATGTAAACGGAAGCAAGGAGAGAAACGGAATTGTCCCTATCATGGGACGTGTGACAATCAACGGAACTATCGCACAGTTCAGTTGCAAGCTGAGCGTGACCAAGGCGATATGGGATGCCAAGGGCAACAGAGCCAAAGGCAGAAGCAAGGAAGCCAATGAGGTGAACTTTGCGCTTGATAACATCAAGGCTCAAATCGCTAAGCATTACCAACGGCTTTCCGACCGTGAGGCGTTCGTTACCGCTGAAATGGTGAGAAACGCATATCAAGGCATAGGTACGGAGTATGAGACATTACTCAGAGCTTTTGACAAGGAGAACGCAGCCTTTGCCCAACGCGTGGGAAAAGACCGAGCTGTCCGAACCTACCGCAAGTATCTGACGGTAAGAAAGTACATTGCCGAGTTCATCAAATTTCAGTACAAGCGCAGCGATATGTCCATGAATGAGCTTACCGAGGAGTTCATCCGTGATTTTTGTCTGTATTTGAAGAATGTCATTGGACTCACGCAATCTACCATTTGGATATACTCCATACCATTGAAGCATATCGTCACGGCAGCACACTACAACGGCAAGATACAGAGAAATCCGTTTGCCATGTACCACGTTGACCCAGACCACAAGGAGCGTGAGTTCTTGACAGAGGAAGAATTGGACATATTTGCAGGAATAGAGTTGGAAAATCCCAACTTTGCTTTTGCGAGAGACTTGTTTATGTTTGGTTGTTGGACAGGTATCTCTTTCGTTGACATCAAGAATCTTACAGAGGACAATGTTGCCATTATAAGTGGGTCTCCATGGATAGTTTCTCAGCGTCAAAAGACAGGCGTACCATTCAAAATTAAACTGATAGATGCAGCCATACAGATAATTGAACGTTACAAGCCATTGAGAAAAGATATGCACTTGTTTAATATTGGCTCACTTGACATGGTAAACAAGCGTATAAAGAAAGTGGCAAAAATGTGTGGCATCAAGAAGCGAATTTCATTTCATGTAAGCCGGCATTCGTTCGCAGTTTTGGCTTTAAACTACGGTATGCCGATAGAGAGTGTAAGCAAGATACTGGGACATACGGACATCGCCACAACACAAATTTACGCAAAGGTGACAAGTACTAAATTGGAGCATGACATATCAGCTTTTGAAAGTCGAATCAAGGGGCATATGCCGACAATGGGGGGAATGGCATGAAAAGGACTGTAATCACCGTGGACGGAAATGGAATGTTATCCATTCCGTCCAACTTGCAAGACTTGTGGATGAGTGAGGGTGAATTGGTTGATATGCTTCATGTCACCGCCATGAAACTCCATGCTGTGATAAGGTCAATATACAAGGATGGTTTATTGACGGTGTCGGAAGTCCAACAGAAACAGGAAACTTCCAATGGCATTTGGCAAACGTTGTATGGCTTTCCGATGATTGTTGCCCTTTGCTTCCGTATAAACTCATACGGGGCAGCTCGGTTTCGTGCCACCATCTTCAAGAGATTGTACGGGGCAAAAGAGAAAAGTAGTGTCATTATCCTACAACTCAATAGAAGAACAACCGCCTTTAGTTGAATGTCCTCTTGCCTGTTTGTTGGCTTGGCGCTGTCGTACTGTCGTGAATAAGTACTGAAGCATAAGCATGACATTCTTACTTGTAGGGGATGAGTTCTGTTCATAAAAATGACGGACAAAACACCCCTTATTTTTGTTGAATTGTTGAATATGATGAAAGAAGTATTGAACATCAGGTATTTACGGCTCAACATATTCTCAACAAATCTCTCAACAAAAGAAAGATAATGTTGAAAAGAGAAAACCATGAACACCATTCCTTTCTTTCTTTTTTGCCCAGTAATTTGTTGTGTAGAGCTATTTGTTGAGAGTTTGTTGAGGGTATAAGTGGTTGGTTCTCATAAAGATAACACCTATCTTCAACAATTCAACGTTTTACATGCCCTCACTTGGTACGCTGTAAAATGTGCTTGTGGATTAATTGGCAACCGCTCTATTCTCCGAAATGGTTGCAGCAACGTTCCTTGGAGGCTTTGCGCCTCCAGCCACTTGGGCGAACCTCCGCAGTGTTTTAGCATGGCATTAGATTTATGCAGACTATACCGAGGACACACAGCACACATAACACACTCGGCATAGTTCACAAAGGAAATCAACAACACACAACTGAAACACTTGGCAAGTTTCACACTGAAAATATCACCTTTTCCTTTGCAAACTCCATGTACAAAGTAGCTTGTGTCTGTGACCTTGTTCTTTCAATGTGGCAGCTTTGATGTTTGGCGCAAATTGAGAGAATTAAAGTCTGCAACCTTGGGCATGGAAAGCCGAAAGGCAAATATCTCGTCTTTTGTTCTTAGAGGAGGGAGCGAGGTTATGTTTTGGGAACCCCAAAACTCCTCGCTCCACCATAAGGGCGGAGAAATTTTGCTCCCGATGGTCGCAGAAAGTGAGTGTACCAATAGTAAACTGCTCATCAAATGCACAAGCAAAATACAGTTATGTTACTTTATCTTGATATTTATACCTATCAAATGATATTTATACTTATTCGTTGCTTCTTAGTGAGAGTACATAAGTTACATGACATTCTACAATAATTTGTGTTATAGTATTCTAATTAAGGTTAACATTTTACGATTAGTTTTACTTTTTTGCTATATTTACACTAAAATACATATAAATATAGAATACATATATAATTCATGCTTATGAAACATAATCTTTTTAAAGGAGTACTTTTAACAATGACTTTGGTCATATTGTATTCATGCACATCAGAGTCTCCCTCTAATACAGACAATGTGCAACAAACACGTGTGCAGCAAATAAAAGATGACCAAGCTGTACAATTGGGTGAAGAGTTATATAACTCTTTTTCTTATAAGCTTACAAGAAGTCAAGAAGGAAATACACCAGATTATTTTGGTGGTTCTTATAGCGATTCACAAGATAACCTTATAGTGCTTATTAAAGGAATGGACAAAGAAGGAATAAAAGATGTCTATCAACGTATTGGAAAGCATGATAATTTAAAATTCAAAGAATGTTCATACTCCTTGCAAGAATTAAGAGATTTAAAAGAAAAAATAAGTGATATATACTTTTCTGATGAAAATAAGCGAAAGAATTTACAATGGGTATCCGTTGGTATAAGCATTGAAAAGAATAGAATAGTCGTTTTTTTGGAAGATGTGTCTTCTTATGCTATAAAAAAATTCAAAAAAGAGGTGATAGATTCTCCTATGGTTATTTTTGAAGAAATGCATGAGGTTAAAGACTTGAGCTACATTATCGTTGATTCCATAGATAATAACAATTTGTTGACAAGATCTACGGTAAAGACAAATATACATTTAGGGTCTGCGATTACACTTTCGGGAGCCGAATACTCGGCTACAGGTTCTGTTGGATTCCGAGCAATGAAAGGGAATGAACATGGCTTTATAACGGCAGCTCATGTTGTTCCTATAAATGGACTTACAGTATATTCCAACTCTAAAGCCTGTGGTACTTCTGTTGCTACAACTAGGGGACCTAAAGCAGAAGCAGCTTTTATTAAAGTTAATTATAATAATTTTTATCCAACAAATGTAGCTCAATGGACAAAGTTTGCCACTTTTTGATATGAGAAAAAAGAATATAAACTAAAATAATAGAACTATGAGAAATTTTACATTTAAAGGACTGCTTTTAACTGCGGTATTTATGTTGCTTGGCTGTTTATCAATTCAAGCAGCTAATGACGACTTGATTACCAAGCAGATTACGATCAAGTTGGATAAGGCTGGTACTTTACCTGATAAGATTAGTGAAAGCCAGAAGAATCTGATTACCAATCTGAAGATTGTTGGTAAAATTAATGGCACGGATTTGAAATTTATCCGTGAGATGGCTGGTTGTGATGTTAATGGGAAAGAAACCGACGGAAAGCTATCTATATTAGACTTGTCTGATGCTAAAATTGTAGAAGGTGGATCTGCTTATTATTCGGACCGCGATGATGGCTTCATTTATACCTCTAATGATAAGTTGGGCGATTATGTTTTTAATGGTTGCAGTGGTTTGACAAGCTTGACACTCCCTTCCAGTGTTACTAAGATAGGCTGTTATGCTTTGTTAAATTGCATTGGATTGACAAGCTTGACCCTCCCTTCCAGTGTTACTGAGATAGGCGAGGGTGCTTTTCTGAATTGCAGAGGGTTGACTAACTTTACCATCCCTTCCGGTGTTACTTCGATAGGCCACGGTGCTTTTTTCTGCTGCTATGGATTGATTAGCTTGACCATCCCTTCCAGTGTTACTGCGATAGGTTCTCAAGCTTTTAATGATTGCAGTGGATTAACATCCATTTATGCATATATGGAAAAATTACCAGAGATGGGGTCAAATCTATTTCTTGGATGTGACGAAAAGAAATGTACGGTTTATGTACCAAAAGGAACTGGTGATGCTTATTTTTGGTCAAGTTTTGGCTATTTCGATAAGATAGTAGAGTTTGATGCGACGGGCATTGATAAGGTTGCAATCTCTACCAATGCCAAGGAAGTCTCTCGCTATTCAGCAAATGGCCAGCGATTATCTGCTCCAGCCAAGGGCTTGAACATCGTGAAGTATAGTGATGGTAGTGTGAAGAAAGTTGTTGTAGAATAGTGGGTGGCAAGCATCATTGTGAGACAATATTTTTATATAGGGGTACGAGCAATCGTACCCTTTTTTGTATTTAAGCATTAACATTTGCTCTCATTATTCTCTTAAACTCAGTTGAAATTATCTAATCATAACTGAAAATAAATCATAAAAGATAAACTATATTTTTGCGAGCCGAAGTTTTTGTTGTACTTTTGCAACCGACAAGAGTTGTTTGACAAGCAAACGTATGCATATTGCAGAAATTAGAACCGTTGCTAAATCATTACCTCCATTGAGGTGAAACACTCATAAATCGCTCATTTTAAGCTATTCAGCAGATTTTAGCGTAATTTTTGATTAAAAAGCATTGGAAAGCAATGCATTCTCTGGAAGATATGAAAACAAAAAAGCTCCGGTAGCGACCGGAGCTTTTAAAACCTGTTTATCTGGTCCCTCGATGCTTTCATCGAAGTGTCCTTTCACAAGGATTTCAACCAGACAAAGAATGTTGCGGGGGATTCCCCCCAAACAAAAAACACACTCTTTTTGTGTACTATGAGACGAAATTATTAAAGACTAAGCGCAAAGTTACGGCAATAAAGTGACCTGTGCAAATTTCCCGGCTGTATTTTAGTTGCTGGTAAGTTTTTTTATGATTTGGCAATATAAAAAGGAGAAAAATGAAGACAAACGATAGGCGGAATGCTCCGTTGGGCCAGGGTGGCGTGGGAGATTCTGTAGGCCTGGTGGCCTTTGACGCCGACGACACGCTTTGGGACTGCCAGGGCGCATTTTGTGCGGTGGAGCACGCTTTGGCGGAACTGCTTTCGCCCTATGCCGAGGCCGACGAGGTCTTGCGCGTATTGGCCGCCACGGAGCGCCGCAACATGCCGCTGACGGGCTATGGCGCCAAGGCTTTCACGCTTTCGATGGTCGAGGCCGCTGTTGGCGTGAGCCGTGGGTGCGTGGGTGGCGAAGAGATTGACGAGGTGCTGCGTCTCGGGCGGCGGCTGATGGAGCTTCCCGCCACGCCCTTGCCCGGTGTAGAGGCCACGCTGCGACGCGTGCGCGAGGTGGTGAGCTGTCCCGTGGTGGTTTTTACCAAAGGCGAGCTTCGCGACCAGGAAGGTAAGATGGACCGTTCGGGACTGCGCAGGTGGTTTGATGACGTGGTGACGGTCGATGACAAGACCGACGAGAGCTACCGCCAGCTCTGCCTCCGCTACGCCACGACGGTGGACCGCTTGTTCATGGTGGGCAATTCCTTTCGCTCCGACATCGATCCCGTGCTGCGCCAGGGCGGCTGGGCAGCCTACGTCCCTTACCATACGACCTGGGCCCACGAGGCCACCGCGGAGTACGACCATGAGCGTCTTTGGCGGCTCAGCAGCATTGGTGACCTGGTGGAAGGGTAGGGGAGTTCTGACTCCTTGGGTCTGACTCCTTGTAAGACGAGAAAAGAGGATGCACCCTTTACGAGCGCATCCTCTTTTCTCATTATTTATCGCCGACGGGAAGGCCATTCCCGTCGGTCGTTGCTTAGCGATAGTCTATTCTTCGTAGGCGATTATTTCACCATTACCTTTGCCGTTGTCTGACGACCCGTAGCGTCCGTTGCCTTCACGATGTAGAGGCCCTTGGCGAGTGCGCTGATGGTGGAGGCGGACTGAGCAGCCACCTGTCCGTCGAGCGTGTAGGCCGTGATGGCGGTGGCACCCGGAGCGGAGATCGTGTTGCCAGCCACGAGGATGGTCAGCTTCTGTCCCTTGTCGAGCGGCTTGACGGTGGTCAGCGTGTGATCGACGGTCACAGTGCAGGCCATGGTCAGCGTACCTACGGTCACGTTGATGTTGGCCACGCCGTCCTTATAGGACGTGATGTGGAGCGTAGCCACTCCGTCCTCGCGCGACTCGATATCCACGTCGGCTACGTTGGAATTGTCGCTGACGGCCGTGATGTCGTCGGCGCTCTGTCCATAGACTGTGGCCGTGATGTAGCAGTCGGCGTCGTTGTCCAGCAGCACGGCGTTATCGCTGAGCGTGAGTACCAGGGCTGTGTTCTCGAAGTAGAGTACGGGAGTAGTCTCGGCCGACTTCCACGGAGCCTTGGTATCCTGTCCGAAGGCGTAGCCCATCTGCTTGAAGAAGTCGTCGTTGAGGTCTGCCACCTTCACCGGTGCGCCGTCGAGGCTGCTGTCGGCAGATTCCTCTGGAGCGGCCGTGCTATAGTTGCTGGCCAGGCCCTTCTCCTCCAGCGGAGTCTCTCCGTCCTCGTAGTACTCGTTGGCGATGGTCCATCCTGCAATGGCGTGGACGGTCTCGTCGGGCTCCTCGGCGTTGACCGTGCCCGTTGAGACGCAATGGCTGATGACGGGCGTCGTCTGCTGGCTCCAGTCGGCTGCCAGGCTACCCACGATGCCACCTGCCGAGAGTCCGCTCCAGTTGGCCTCCGTAGCCGTCACGCTTCCGTTGAAGACGCAGCGATCGATGACGCCGCGTGAGCTCTCGCCGACAATGCCGCCGATGGTGTTGGCTGCTACGAGCTTGCCCGTGGCGTGGCAGTCGTTGATGGTGTCGTTGGCAGAGAAAGAACCAGCAATGCCGCCGACAGAAGAGTATCCCGTGATCTCTGCGTTGGAGGCGCAGGCCGTGATCTTCGTGCTTGTAGCCGTGCGGCCCACGATGCCACCCACAGGGCTGGCCTTGGGCGTGTTGATGCTGCCCTGGAAGGAGCAGTCGTTGAAGTTGGTGTAGAGGAACGAACCACCGACAATACCACCGATGGTTGCATCGGTCTCGCCTGAGATCTGACCGTCGAAGACGTGGACGTTGAAGATGTTGTCCTGTGTGCTCTCACCAGCCAGGACGCCGACAAACTGGTTGTCGTCCGTCACCTGGATCGTGGGGCGAGCGAAGACCAGGTCCTTCACCTCCACATCCTCGCCGAGCATGCCGAAGAGGCCTGCGTGGGCGTCGTTGGTGGCGATGGAGAGGTTGACGATGGCATGGTGTGCGCCGTCGAAGGAGCCGTTGAATGTCGGTACCGGCGTCCAGTCATAGTTGTAGTCGTTCATGTCGATGTCGGCTGCCAGGCGGTAGGCCGAGTCGGGAGCTGCTGCCATGTAGCTCAGGTCACCGATGGTGGAGATGAGATACGGGTTCTCCTTGCTACCGTTGCCACCTTTGGCAAACTTGACGAACGGCAGCTCATAGAAGTTGAGGTCGTAGTCCTGCGTGTTGTTGTAGTAGTAGGCCACGAGCAGCTCGTTCTTGGCGTCGCTCATGTTGACCACCGAGGCCGTGCGGAAGGACTTGTCGTCGTCGCCGCGGAAGGTGCGCAGGATGGTGCCGTCCTCCTTGGCAATCTCCAGGATGTTGTCGATCTTGTTGGTGCCGTCGGTGCGTCTCTTCTTGGCGATGTAGATATACTCCATCTCGTTGTCCGTATCGAAGAGATAGGGGTTGAGCGAGACGTTGTTGATCAGCGGCGTGAAGTACTCACCCTTCTTTCCGAGGTTGAACTTGGCGTAGTGGTCCAGCGTCAGGTCTGGGTTGTACCATCCGATGCGTGCGATGACGTTGCCCTCCTCGTCTTCGGCTGCGTTGCGCATGTTGACGACATACTGGTATCCCTCGTCGTTCTTAGCCGATGGATAGCGGTCAATGGAGGTGGTGATTCCCTCGCCGTCGATCATGGCCGGGAAGAGAGTCCGCTTCTCACCAG
>ENA-OPEJ01000604-OPEJ01000604.1-human-gut-metagenome-genome-assembly--contig:-NODE-604-length-13514-cov-3.274760_pt1 | contig 13514 bp, 10 predicted proteins | sample MGYA00241635_ERZ501533 | MGnify/ENA primary metagenome ERZ501533 (study PRJEB25962, sample SAMEA2042378) | human gut metagenome | biome: human gut; feature: human-associated habitat; material: faeces...
TCTACGAAAAACTATACAAGAAATATCTTGAACTGGCAAAACTTGCTGAAACCATTAACTAAGTATACAAACCATTAATCTATTTAAAACATGAGAATCAAATCATTAATTTTGGCGGCCTTATGCATGGCCACCGTGGGTGTTTACGCCCAAAGCAACTACCCGTTCAACGGTCTGGACATGAACATGGGTAACCTGTCAAGACTGTCCGATGCCAAGACACGTTCCATCAGCCCTGAGAACTTCACGGGCGAGAAGGGCAAGGGCGGCATGGCCGATCCGGTCAGGGACAAGGATCAGCGCAATGTGGCCAACGCTCATCATGCGGCCAAGGACCTGGGCAAGGGTTGGAAGGTAAACCCCTTCATCATCGTGAAACCGGGAGAGACAATCACGATTGCGGAGATCGAGGGTCCGGGAGCCATCCAGCAGATCTGGATGACACCGACCGGGAACTGGCGCTTCTCCATCCTGAGAATGTACTGGGACGATGAGAAGGAGCCTTCCGTCGAATGTCCGGTGGGTGACTTCTTCTGCAGCGCATACAATGAATATGCACAGCTCTCCTCACTGGCCGTTTGCGTGAATCCGGGCAGCGCCTTCAACTGCTACTGGAAGATGCCTTTCCGCAAGAAAGCCCGTATCACGCTGGAGAACATCAACACCGCCGAGGAGATGCGTCTGTACTACCAAATCAACTACACCCTGACAGAAGTTCCCGAGGACGAGGCCTACTTCCATGCGCAGTTCCGCCGCTCCAACCCGACCCAGGGGTCGCTGCACACGTTGATTGACGGTGTGAAGGGCAAGGGACAGTATGTGGGTACCTACCTGGCGTGGCGTGTAAACGACAACTGCTGGTGGGGTGAAGGGGAAATCAAGTTCTACATGGACGGTGACAAGGAATATCCGACTATCTGTGGAACCGGGGCTGAAGACTACTTCTGCGGCTCGTATAATTTCGAGAACCAGAAGACGCACCAGTACCAGGAGTTCACCACCCCTTATGCCGGCATGCACCAGGTAATCCGTCCCGACGGGCTGTACCGTGCAGTGACCGCTTTCGGGCTGTACCGCTGGCATATCCTTGACCCGATACGCTTCGACAAGGACCTGAAAGTCACGATACAGGATTTGGGATGGCGTCATGACGGACGCTACAACAACCAGAAGTCGGATATCTCGTCGACCACTTTCTGGTACCAGGCCGAGCCGCATGCCAAATTCCCGGCTTTGCCGAGCAAGGACGATTTGGAAATTCCAAGATGGTAAAATTGGGTATACCCGATATTTAAAATTACGTTGTTTTTTTATTAACTATTAAATCAAAGTATTATGAGGATTTCTTTTAATAGGAATGGTTTCATAGCATTGGCATCAATGCTATCATTTGCAGTGTATGCAGGGGATAATTTGCCCCTTGCAACCGCTGCATCGGGGACAAATGGATCTATTCAAGTATCTGAGCATGGCGTAGATACTTCTAATGAGATTCACAGCAATGTATCCAGATGCTCCAGAAAACGCATGCCGGTACCGGATTCATGCACGAGTCATTCCACAAGGATGACCCCAAGAAATTCACAAGGAGCTGGTTTGCATGGGCCAATACATTGTTTGGAGAATTGCTGTGGAAAACATTCAATGATTGGAATACTAATCATCTAATTAATCAATGTAAATAAAAACTTATGAGAAGAATTACAAAATACAGTTTGTTACTCTCCCTTGTTCTGGGATTGTACTTTCCTACTGTATTTGCACAGTCGAACATGACGAACGAAATGTTTGACTTGGCAAAGTTGAAATCGGGTGTAAAAAACAAGAGAATCTCCAGTACAGACCCTACCGGAGGTAACAGAGACCATCTGGAACCTTTCAAGCCGGGTGAGAAACGAATCATTGCAGACATCAAGGGAGCAGGGGCCATCAACCATATTTGGGTAAGCTTTGGTAACGCTCTTTTTTATACATTCATAGGCTGATTTTATATCCGGGGTTTTGCCACTATAGTGGCAAGACTATGCCTCTATATTGGTAAAGCTGTGTCACTATAGAGGTACGACTATGGAAGAATAGTTCTACGGAGCAGCAAATTCAATAAATCATTAATAAAGATACGAAATGAAGAATATTCCCAAAAAGCAATTTGCGGGCTGGATGCTGATGCTACTGTTGTGCATCAGTACCTCGGCATTTGCCCAGTCGCCTAAGAAGGTGACCGGACGTGTGATGGATGCACAAGGTGAGTTACTCATCGGTGTGAATGTGACGGAGGCGGCAGACCCTTCTAATGGTGTGGTGACGGACATCAACGGTACGTATACGATTACGTTGAAAGGTAATAAGCCGTCATTAAAATTCTCTTATATCGGCTTCAAGGATAAAGTGGTAGCGGTAGGCTCCAAAGGAGTGCTTGATGTAGCTTTGGAAGAAGATGTGGCAGCCCTTGACGAAGTGGTGGTAGTGGGCTTCGGAACGCAGAAGAAAGCTTCTGTGGTCGGCTCCATTACCAATATAGAGCCGGCCAAGCTTGCCGCGGCTCCCAGCCGTTCGCTCAGTAACAACCTGGCGGGTATGGTTCCCGGTGTGATTGCGGTTCAGCGTAGCGGTGACCCTTGGTTCAATAACTCCGACTTCTGGATTCGTGGTATCAGTAGCTTTACTGGCAATACCAATCCGCTGGTATTGGTGGACGGCGTCGAGCGTTCGCTCCACGACATCGACCCTGAAGAAATCGCCTCCTTCTCCGTGTTGAAGGATGCTGCCGCCAGTGCCGTCTATGGTGTGCGCGGTGCCAATGGTGTAGTGATGATTGAGACCAAGCGCGGCAAGATTGGAAAGCCGCAGGTGAACGTCCGCTTCGAACACTCCTTTACGCAACCCATCAAGATACCCGACTACATCGGCAGTGTGAAGTATCTGGAACTGATTAACGAAATGTATGCCGAGCAAGGTAGAGCCCCCTTTGCCAGCGAAGCCACCTTGCTGAACTACAAGAATCAGACCGACCCGGAACTCTATCCCGATGTGAATTGGTGGGATGTTATCTCCAAAGACCATGCAGACAACACGAAGGCGAACGTTAGTGTCAACGGTGGTACGGACATTCTTCGTTATGCGTTGGTGGCAGGATATTACAATGAGAACGGTATCATTGAACGCGACAAGAACCAGGAGTGGGACTCTTCCCTGAAGGTGAGCCGATATACGGTACGTTCCAATGTAGATGTGAATGTGACTCCCACTACCTTGTTCCGTGCCAATGTGGGCGTGTTCCTGCAAACCCGTAACGCTCCTCCGGGAGACACGGAAACCAATCATGGCATTTTCTATCAAGCCATGCGTGTACCTCCTTACGTGCATCCGGCCATCTATGCCGATGGACGCATTCCCCGTGTGATGTACAAGCAGAACCCTTGGGCGTGGGCCACACAGCGTGGATACGAAAAACTAAACCACAATAAGATTGAATCCCTAGTATCGTTGGAACAGGATTTGAAGTTCATCACACCGGGACTGAAGTTCAAGGGAACCTTCTCTTTTGACAAGTTCTCGGCAACTTCCGTGACACGTTCCAAGAACCCCTATTACTACAATCCCGCCACCGCACGCGATGCAGAGGGCAACATCATCACTGATGTGCAGACCACCGGACAAGAGTTCCTGGGCTATGAAAAAGGAGCTAAATGGGGCGATCAGTCCATCTATCTGGAAGGAATGTTCTCGTACAACCGCATTTTCGGCAAAGTGCACGATGTGAACGCCATGTTCCTCTACAACCAGAAGGAGTATGACAATGGTGATGCGCTTCCCTATCGTACCCAAGGCATAGCCGGAAGATTCTCTTATACTTACGACAGCCGCTATGTTGCCGAGCTGAACTTCGGTTACAACGGCTCCGAGAACTTTGCCAAAGGCAAGCGCTTCGGCTTCTTCCCCGCCGTGGCGTTGGGATGGATTGTATCTTCCGAGAAATTCATGGAGCCGGTTTCCGATGTCATCTCCAACTTGAAGCTGAGAGCTACTTGGGGTAAGGCCGGTAACAGTAACATTGGTGGTAACAGACGTTTCGCCTATATTTCTACCATTGTCAATACCGGTTCGTACAGATGGGGTACAGATGCGGAAATCTATCGCCTTGGACGTTCGGAAGGCGAAATCGGTGTGAACAACTTGACATGGGAAACCGTGACCAAGATGAATGCCGGTATCGACTTAGGTCTATGGAATGGTAGCGTGAACCTCGTAGTGGATGTGTTCAAGGAAAAGCGCGATGACATCTTCATGCAGCGTAAGAATGTGCCTGGTTCTGCCGGATTCAACCGCCCTGTTTGGGCCAATTATGGCAAGGTCGATAATCAGGGATTTGATGTGTCTTTGAATGTCAACCACAAGTTCAATAGCGATTGGGCCATTTCCGCTATGGCAAACTATACCTACGCACACAATAAGGTTGTGGAAATAGACGAACCTGCCGCCATCTTGGGTACATACCGTTCGCAAACTGGTAAACCTGTAGGGCAATTGTTTGGCTTGATAGCGGAAAGGCTCTTTACGGAAGATGATTTCGATGAAAACGGTATGCTTAAGGAAGGAATTCCGGCACAGAAGTTCAGTGATATGAGTAACCTACGTCCCGGTGACATTAAATACAAAGATTAGAACGGGGAGGGAGAAGTGCCCGCAGTAAAAAAACCAGCCATTGGCGGTACACGTATTCCCGAGATTGTCTATGGTTTTGGAGCTACAGTAAGCTATAAGTCGTTCGATTTGGGAGTATTCTTCCAAGGAACAGGTAAAACCTACCAGCTCTTGGGCGGAGAGACCTGGTTGCCGGGTTCTTCCTTAGGTGCTGGTAACATCTATTCGAACATTGACGACCGTTGGACACCCGAAAATCCGAGGCAAGATGTATTCTGGCCCCGTATGGGAGACAAGGCTGTGGCAAACAATGAACAAGCTTCCACATGGTGGTTGCGTGACATGAGTTTCCTGCGCCTGAAGAATCTGGAACTTGGATATACTCTTCCGCAACGTTGGACTACCAAAATTGGCATCCGCGGCTGCCGTTTGTTTGCAAGAGGAACCAATCTGCTGACGTTCTCCAACTTCAAGCTTTGGGACCCCGAACTGGAAACTACCGATGGATTGAGATACCCACAGATGAAATCTGTATCAGTGGGTTTTAGCATCAATTTCAACAATTAATTAAGATACGAAGAAAATGAAAAAATATAAATCTATAGCAAAAGCTGTCTTATTGTCGTGCACCCTGGCATTGACAACGAGTTGCAACGATTTCTTGGACAAGGCTCCCGACGACCAGCTTACCATGGAGATGATTTTCACGGACAAGATAAGGACTGAGGACTGGTTGGCAGGTGTTTATTCATCCATTCCCAGCCCCATGTGGGGGTATTTCAAGGAGCAAGGTTATAACATTATGGGCGATGATATCACTATTCCCCAAGATTGGTCGCCGTATGGATGGAGAAGTGTGTATGCCTACACCACCGGAAACTGGAGTCCTATCTCAACATGGGTCCCCAATTATTGGGTAGAATTGCACAAGCGCATACGTTCCGGCCTTATCTTCTTGCAGGAGGCAAAAGTACTTCCGGAAAAAGACCTGACGGAATCTTATGTCAACCAGATGAAGTACGAAGTCCGCTTCTTGATAGCCTACTATTACTCTTTGATGATTGAGTTGTATGGTGCCATACCGTTTACTCCCGGTGTGCTTGTTGCCGTCGATGCGCCCGAATCGGAGATGATGACGCCCCAAAGACCCTATGCCGAAGTGGTAGATTGGATTGACAAAGAGCTGCTGGAAGTGTCAGAACATCTGCCCGCTGTCTATCCCAATAATACCGATTGGGGCAGGGCCACCTCTATCATGGCTTTGGCAATACGTGCCAAAACACTGTTATTTGCCGCAAGTCCGTTGTTCAATGGCAATCCGGACCTCAAGGACTGGAAGAACTCAGAAGGAGAATTCCTTTTTGATGCCGAAGCCAAACCGGAAAGATGGGAAAAGGCTGCCAAAGCTCATCTCGACTTGATAAAGGCAGCCGAAGCAGCCGGACATAAGCTGTACTATGAATATAATGTGGATGGAAGCATTGACCCCTTCATGTCTTACTATAACATGTCGTTGAAACGCTTCTCAGAAGGTAATAAGGAGATTCTTTTCGGACGCCCCGAAAATGAGAACCTGAACTCCTGGCAGGCTCATCATCTGCCGAAAGGTATCGGTGGAAATGCCGCTATGGGTGTTACTCAGGAACTGGTGGACGCTTTTTATATGAAGAACGGTGAAATGCCTATATTGGGATATAACGAGGATGGTTCGCCCATTATCAACCCGGAATCGGGGTATGTGGAAAACGGATTCTCTACCAATACAGAGTATAGAACCACGAAGTGGCCGGGCGGTGGACCTTCGAACCTTGCCAATAAAGAAACCGGTGTAAGCCCGGTAACAGAAGAAGGTACCTACAACATGTATTGCAACCGGGAGCCTCGCTTCTATGTTTCCGTCATCTATAATGGCGCATGGCTGGGAGTTGATAACCGTCGTGTGAACTTCCTTCAAGGAGGCCGTGATACGGATATGACTTTCGACTCTCCGCAGAACGGTTATAATGTCCGTAAGCGAATCTCTTTGGATGTACTTCCCAGAGATGGAAAGCATGTATATCAGCCGGGTATCTTATACAGAATGGCTGAAGCGTATTTGGGCTATGCGGAAGCATTGAACGAGTCTTCGCCAGCTCCCACTCCCGATGTATATAAGTATGTGAACTTGATTCGTGAACGTGCCGGAATTCCCGCTTTGAAGGAAGGGCTGAGTAAGGAAGAAATGCGTGCCGCCATTCAGCAAGAACGTCGGGTAGAGTTCAATTGTGAAGGTATCCGTTTCCATGACCTCCGTCGTTGGAAGATTGCCGACAAATACCTGGGCGGCAAGCTTTATGGTATGAATCATGACGGTTCTGAGAAGAGCGATGATGTGAACAATCCGAAGGCTTTTTATAAGAGAACTTACTACAAGAGCCGTACCTTCAACAAAAGAATGTATTTATGGCCCGTTCCGCAGGCTCAGATGGACATCAACCCCAATTTGAGACAAGCTCCCGGATATTAATAAATAATTAGAGAACAAGTATGAAATCAATAAAATTCATTTTTTGTACGATGGCGTTAGCGTTTACCACATTGATGTCTTGCTCGGATGATAATGAGGTGGACTTGTCCAATCGTAAGTTTGTCCGTATCGATCAATCGGCAGTTTATGTGGAGATTGACGAGAATGTCACTGTCACCGCTTCCGTTGACACTTTGGCGGGTGATTCCTATCTGTTGAAATGGAGCGTGCTCGATTCCGATGTAGCGACCATTGAAGGTGTAGAAAACAACGCAGCCGTCATTACGCCTATTGCCGTTGGAAAAACGGTTATCAAGGTAGAGACAGCCGATGGCAAGTTGTGCTACTTTAGTGACTTGACTGTTACCAAGACTCCTAAGACGTGTTACATTGACTTTGGTGTCATTGATTCTCCGGCTCCGTTTAACAACTATAGGAATCCCAGAGACCCCGGATTGGTAAATATGCTCGACCAAAGAGGTCGTCCTACTACTTTCGGCATCGAGGTGGACAAACCGTTTTCCGGAAAATTGGCTCGCGGTTTGAATAATAATTTGGGTCTTCCAAAAACAGCTTCTGAGGATATGTTTTTCAGCGACGGTATTAAGATTCCGCTCAGTGGATTTAAGGTGACAGGTCTCTCTCAAGGAACAAAATATACGTTCAGTTTCTATGCTCACATCAATGACCGTGGAACTGAAACCGAGTTCCATGTAATCGGAAAGAACGATGGCGTTGCTTATTTGGTTAGTGACTATAATTTAGATAGAACGGTAGAGATTAAGGGTATTGAGCCTAATGACGAAGGTGTTGTTTATATCGAGATGAAACCGGGCCCGAACAATGTACAATGGGCCAAATTCTTTGGCGTAAATACCATGGTACTTTCAGAAGAGGAGAATTGATGTGGTTTTATAGACCATAATCCTTTCTATTGAAATAATACTGTCAGTGAGGAGAGATACCGTTTAAACAGGCATTCTCTCCTTGCCTTTTTAAAAAACATATAGTAAAATAGTTTATGAAAATTAATTTGAAAGAAGTTTCTGTTTTCTTGTCTGCCATTCTATTGGCAGGCTCGTATGCCGTGGCTCAGAACCCATACAGATGGACGGATGAGCTGGAGTTATTGAAAAGAGTGGATAAATTGCCGGAGTATCGCACTGGCTCTTATGTGGAGCAGTTCTCGAGTTACGACCGTACCGGAGGCAATGATGATGGTTTTGCGGGTACTTATTCTTTCCTTCGTAAGGAAGGTGATAAGTTGGTGATTGCTGAGATGGAAGGCCCCGGAGTCATCAACCGAATCTGGACTCCTACACCGACGGACAATATGCTCTATTTCTATTTTGATGGACAGAAAGAGCCCGGTCTGAAAATAAAGTTCTCGGATTTGTTTTCCGGTAAGGTTTATCCGTTTACAAAGCCCGTTTGTGGTAATGAAATCGGTGGTTTTTATTGTTATCTGCCCATTACGTACAAAAAGTCCTGCAAAATTGTTTTCGATGGACCTAAATTGGAATTCATTCAGATACAATACCGTAACTTGCCGGAAAAGAAGGTGGAAACCTATACCGGTGAATTCTCACAGCAGGATAAGGATTTGTTGGCTGAGGTGAATAGAATATGGGCTGACTTGTCTCCTGCTGTAACGAATTATACCTTTGGAAAATCAGCTGGTGTACAGACGGAAGAAAAGGTATTTACACTGAGTCCGGGAGAAGAAGTTTCTTTCTTTGAGATGGCAGAACCGGGACGTATTGTAGGTATGTCGATTGATGGCGGAACATCTTTCGAAGGTTTATACAAAGATGTGATTCTTTCAGCTAAATGGGATAATGAGAAGGTGGAGGCTATTTATGCCCCCGTTGCTGATTTTTTTGGATATGCCTATGGAAAAGGAGCAATGCGGAGTATCTTAATGGGTAAGCAAGGTACTTCCAACTACTGCTATCTGCCAATGCCTTTTGACAAGTCAGCTTCTATGAAGATGATTTATAAAAAGAGAGAAGGTATTCAGCAATCTCCTATTTCTGTAAACGTTAAAGTGTACTATAACAGTAATAAGCGTAATGTGAAGGAAGAGGGTAAGTTCTATTCTGTATGGCGTAGAGAGAAAACTCCTCTCGGCATTTTCCATAAGTTTGCTGCACAAAAAGGAAAAGGACATTATGTAGGAACCATCCATCAGGCACAAGGCCTGCGTCCGGGAATGACCTTGTTCTTCGAAGGGGACGACAGCACTTACGTAGATAATAAAATGCGTCTGCACGGCACCGGTTCCGAAGACTATTACAACGGTGGCTGGTATGCTTTATTGGATCGTTGGGACAGAGGAAACAGCCTCCCTCTCCATGGTTGTCTGGATTATTCACTTCCGATGGCCAGAACCGGTGGATACCGTTTCTTCTTGGCCGACAAAATGTCCTATGAGAAGGAAATCTATCATGGAATGGAACATGGTGAAGTAAAAAATAATTTCCCGGTAGATTATACATCTGTTGGATTCTTCTATGCAGCCCAGCCATTGCAAGGCAGAGAAGAACCTACTGCTGAATTACGCACTGTATATCAGCCGACAGAACATATTTATTTCCCTCAATTGATGCAGCTGAGTCTTGGTGGAGGTGTCCAGGTAACAAATGAGCGTGGAATCCGTATGACCACCCAGCATGGAGGAGTAGTGCGCATCATGCTGAACGATGTGCCCGAAGGAAAATATAAAGTGCTGATAAACTATTTCGAGAAACCGAATGGTGCCGACTTCCAGGTTTGGCAACGCCAGAAGCAACTGTCCGGATGGATCTCTACTAAGAAGGACAAAGAAGTGTCTAAAGACAGAGTACATGTAGGAGACATCAATTTGACGGAACAAACCAATTCGGTCACTTTCCATGTGAGAAATAATAACGGTGGGGACCAGTTTGAACTGGGACTGATTATCCTGGAAAGAATAAAGGAATAGATGTGGGAATGTGTACTTGTATATGGAATTGATAAGAATGAGAACTAAACAAATTTTACTGTTCGGGCTTGTTACCTGTAGTTTGACGGGCAATATGGCTTGTAAGGATGCTGATAGTGAAAAAACGCTGTGTATTGATAATGTACGCATGATATCCCGTGTCACGGGTGATCCTTTGCCGGGAGATACATTGCTGAATCCCAATAATACCGGACCTGACTTTGATGTATATGGAACGGATTTGGGGTTAATGTGGCATATGGATGGAAACCGTGTGGGCATGTTTTTCGGAGATACCAGTGGAGAAGGCTTTGTCGTGAATAAAAATGGTGGTAATGGTTCCAACTGGCGTTCCAACGTACTGGCTTTTTCATCGGATACAGAGCTTACAGACGGTCTTAAAATAGATTCAATGCTGCTTGATGCCGATGGTAAGGCGCTTGAGGTATGTGCAGGCGGTAAGACGAATCCGGAGGTATACCAGACTTCCATCCCCACGAGTGCCATTCGTGCCGGGAAAACGGATTGTGTCCATATCATGAACATTTATGATTGGGGAGCGCCTCATGGACGCTGGCTTACCAATTTTTCTTCTGTCTATACTTCCAATGATGACGGTCGGACATGGGAGCGGCGTGAAGAGGTGACTTTTTCTCCCGACAGTCATTTTTCGCAAGTGGCTTATGCCAAACGTGACGGATGGATTTATATGCTTGGCACACAGGCCGGACGTGGTGATGCTGCGTATCTGGCGCGTTTCCTTGAGAAAGATCTTCTGGATATGAAGGCCTATGAATACTGGAATGGTGAAAGTAAAGAGTGGATACGTGGAAATGAGGCTGCCGCTACTCCGGTATTGAGAGGTCCCGTAGGAGAAGCGTCGCTGATATGGCACAAGAAGTTTGAGCGTTGGATTCTGACTTATAATTATGATCCGAATCATGACGAGACTCCTTTGACCAAAAGGCATGCCATTCTTTATTGTACATCGAAGGATCTCGTCCAGTGGAGCGAGCCGAAAGTATTGGCGGAAGCGGACAGATATCCAGCTTTGTATTGCGCTTACATACATCCGTTGAAAGACAATGATGACCAGCTTTGGTTCATCATGTCCATGTGGGGGCCGTACAATGCTTTCCTGATGTGTGCCGATATGAAGCTGGAATAATAATCACTTGACTTGAATTGGATATGAAGCTTAGGAATTTATTTTTATTAATAGCTCTCTCGTTACCGGTTTGCTTGTCTGCACAGACAAGCAAACAAATCTATCTGCAACGAGCCGATTCTTTACTTCAGCAGATACTTACTCTCTATAAAGTGGAGAAGTATGGCCTGCTGACGGAAACTTATCCAAGAAACCCGGAGCAGAGAATTACATATACGGCCAATACCGGCGCTGTTGTTAACCAGCAGGAGGTCTCTTTTTTGTGGCCTTATTCAGCCTTGGTATCCGGTTGTGTTTCTTTGTATAAGGTTTCCGGGCAAAAGAAGTACAGAAAACTGATGGACCGGCAGATAAAGCCGGGACTGGACCTTTATTGGGACTCTACCCGGATTCCCCATTGTTACCAGTCGTATCCGGCTTTTGCAGGTCATAATGATCGTTATTACGATGACAATGACTGGGTGGCCATTGATTTCTGTGATTACTATGAACGGACTGGTGACAAGGAGTATCTGGAAAAAGCCATCCAGCTGCATGACTATATTTATTCCGGATGGTCCGAAGAGTTGGGGGGAGGAATCTATTGGTGCGAACAGAAGAAAGAATCAAAAAACACTTGTTCGAATGCTCCGGCTACTGTTCTTTGTATGAAGCTGTTTAAGTTGACTAAGGATGCAAAATACCTTGAGCAAGCTAAGAAGACCTATCAATGGACCCGTGACAATCTTTGTGACCCTTCTGACTTTGTATATTGGGACAACAAGAATTTGCAGGGAAAAGTGGATCCGGCCAAATATACTTATAACAGCGGGCAGATGATTCAGGCCGGTGTACTTCTCTATCAGGTAACTGGAGAGAAGCATTACTTGAAGGAAGCGCAGCAGACAGCCGAGGGTGCCTGCCGTTTCTTTCTGAAGGTACAGCCTATCGCAACAGGAGAGATGAAATTCTTCCCGGGAACTCCTTGGTTTAATGTAATCTTGTTCAGAGGTTTGAAGGCGCTATATCTGGTGGATAGGAATGAGGCGTACATAAAGACCATGATTGAGAATGCGGATTATGCCTGGAACTATACGCGTGATGAGAATGGCTTGTTTAGTAATGATTGGTCGGGAAACAGAAAAGAGCAGTTCAAGAGTCTACTGGAGAATGCCTGTATGATTGAGCTTTTCGCCGAGATCAGCGAATTGCAATGAATAAAACCTTTAAACACAATAAACAATAAATAAACAGAAAATGAAAAGACAGATTGCAGTATTGGTATCCGCCTTGCTAATGGGTGGCGGTACCTATGCTCAGAATGGTGCTCAGGCGCAAAGACCGAAAGCCTACATGGTGTCTGATGCACATTTGGACACACAGTGGAACTGGGATATCTAGACCACAATAAAGGATTATGTATGGAACACGATCAGTCAGAATTTGTTTCTGCTGAAGCAGTATCCGGAATACATCTTTAATTTTGAAGGTGCGGTCAAGTATGCCTGGATGAAGGAATATTATCCGGCGCAATACGAAGAGATGAAGAAATTCATAGAGAGCGGTCGTTGGCATATTAGTGGAGCCAGCTGGGATGCCACTGATACGCTGGTTCCTTCCATAGAGTCTGCGCTTCGTAACATCATGCTCGGCCAGGATTATTACCGGAAGGAATTCGGTGTGGAGAGCACGGACATTTTCTTGCCAGACTGTTTCGGTTTTGGCTGGACACTTCCTGCCATTGCGTCCCATTGCGGACTGATCGGCTTCTCCTCCCAGAAGTTGCAGTGGCGCAACAAACCGTTCTACGGTAACGACAAATATCCTTTCACTGTCGGCTTATGGCAAGGTATAGACGGCTCTACCATCATGATGACCCATGGATATGATTATAACCAACGTTTTGAGGACGGGGACCTGTCGGAAAACAAGGACTTGTTGGAATTGACCGGCCACTCTCCGCTTCACATGGTCTACCGCTATTACGGTACGGGAGACATAGGCGGTTCACCTACATTGGAGTCTGTACGTGCCGTAGAGAAAGGCTTGCAAGGCAATGGTCCGTTGCAGATTGTCAGTGCCACGAGTGACCGGATATATAAAGACTTCCAGCCTTACGCAAGCCATCCGGAACTGCCCAAGTTCAACGGTGAACTGTTGATGGATGTTCACGGTACCGGATGTTATACTTCCCAGGCTGCCATGAAGCTGTACAACCGTCAGAATGAGCTTTTGGGGGATGCAGCGGAACG
>ENA-OPEJ01000616-OPEJ01000616.1-human-gut-metagenome-genome-assembly--contig:-NODE-616-length-13403-cov-2.215538_pt1 | contig 13403 bp, 15 predicted proteins | sample MGYA00241635_ERZ501533 | MGnify/ENA primary metagenome ERZ501533 (study PRJEB25962, sample SAMEA2042378) | human gut metagenome | biome: human gut; feature: human-associated habitat; material: faeces...
CACTGGCGAGAATGTTATATGCAAATGTAGATATTGGCTCAGAAATACCGCCTGAATTGTATCAGGCAGTAGCGGAAATTCTTGCTATGGTATATAATATGAGAAACAGGGAGGATAGGTCATGAAGAAAGCTGACATAGGTGTTGCACTGTATCTACTGGCTGCAGTCATCTTTTTTATAGTGCCAATCAGTTCCACTTTACTCGATGTTATGCTGGCACTGAATATTTCAATCGCATTGATTGTTCTTTTTAATACACTGTTTGTAAAAGAAGTACTGGATATGTCTTTTTTTCCAACATTACTTTTGTTTACAACAATTTTTCGAATTTCCCTGAATGTATCTTCAACACGACTGATCTTAACCACTGGTGCCCCGGGTAATGTTGTACAGACATTCGGTCAATTTGTTGGTGGCGGTGACCTGATCGTCGGTGCCATCGTATTTATCATCCTGGTTATCATCCAGTTTGTTGTCATTAATAAAGGTTCTGAACGTGTTGCTGAGGTAACAGCGAGATTTACACTTGATGCGATGCCTGGTAAACAGATGGCAATCGATGCTGATTTAAATACCGGAGCGATTACGGAAAAACAGGCGAGAGAGCGAAGAAATAAGATTCAGGAAGAGTCCGCATTCTTTGGTTCCATGGATGGTGCTACCAAGTATGTAAAAGGAGATGCAGCTGCTGGTCTTATCATCACGTTTGTAAACCTTGCAGGTGGAACTATCATGGGTATACTGCGAGGTGGAATGAGTTTTCAGGAAGCCATTGAACATTATGGTGTGCTTACGATCGGTGATGGATTATCTTCACAGATTCCTTCACTTCTGATATCGCTTGCAACCGGTATTCTTGTAACGAAGGCATCTAAGGAAGCTGACTTTTCCAATATTCTTGTCAGTCAGTTATTTGGAATCCCAAAAGTATTATATATTGTAGGTACCACCTTAGCGGTACTAGGAATCGCAACTCCGTTGAATACTTTGCTGTTTCTTGCATTTGGAGCAACTTTTATTATTGCAGGACGACAGGTAGATAAGAATATCGGTATTGAGAGCATAGAGGAAGAAGTCAATACGGCGGAGACGGAAGCGGAAGAGATACGAAAACCAGAGAATGTTGTGTCGCTTCTTCAGGTTGATCCGATTGAACTTGAATTTGGATATGGTATTATTCCATTAGCCGATGTAAACCAGGGAGGAGATCTGTTGGATCGTGTTGTTATGATACGACGGCAGATTGCTCTTGAACTTGGTACTATCGTACCGATTATTCGTTTGAGAGATAATATTCAGCTAAATCCGAACCAGTATATCATTAAGATCAAAGGTGTGCAGGTAACAGAGGGAGAAATCCTTTTTGATCACTATATGGCAATGAATCCAGGATATGTGGAGGAAGAGATCACAGGTATTCCTACGTTTGAACCTTCATTTCATCTCCCTGCTATCTGGATCACGGAAAGTCAGCGTGAACGTGCAGAGAGCCTTGGTTACACAGTTGTTGATCCGCCATCGATCATTGCAACACATCTGACGGAGGTGATCCGGTCACATATTGCAGAGCTGCTTACCAGACAGGATGTGCAGAATCTTGTCAATAATCTGAAAGAGAGCAATCCGGTATTAGTGGACGAGCTGATTCCTAAAATGCTTGGACTTGGCGAGGTTCAGAAGGTATTACAGAATCTGCTGGATGAGGGAATTTCAATCCGGGATCTTCTGACAATTTTTGAAACGCTTGCCGATCATGCAGCAACAACAAGAGATACGGATGTATTGACGGAGTATGTACGTCAGAGTTTAAAGAGAGCGATTTCCAGCAAGTATTTCCCTGCAAATGAAACAACCAGTGTCATTACACTTGATCCGAAGGTTGAGCAGGAAATTATGGCTTCCGTAAAACAGACGGAGCAGGGTGCATATCTCACACTTGATCCGGAGACAACAAAAGCAATTATGAATTCTGTACAGAATGAAGTGACAAAACTTGAAAACATGGGTAAAACTCCAATTGTGATCACATCTCCGATTGTACGAATGTACTTTAAAAAATTAACGGAAGATTATTTTAAGGACTTGATCGTGGTTTCATATAATGAAATTGAGTCTAATGTAGAATTACAGTCAGTAGGGATAATCAGCAGGGACGGTGACAAGTGAAATGACCATAAATAAGTATCAGGGAAAAACGAAAGAAGAAGCAATTGAAAAAGCAAAACAGGAGCTTGGCGAAGGCGCGGTTGTGATGAATGTTAAGGAGATCAAACCGACAGGTATGTTTAAGGCCTGGAAAAGTTCCGTGTTTGAGGTTACAGCAGCAAAAGAAGAGAAAGATGATTTTGTAGATCCAAGACAGGTTGCCGATCTGGCGGCAAAAACAGTTAAAACATTAAATCTTGCAGCAGATGAGAAAATCAGTCCAAAAGAGTTCTCAAATGACAGAACACAGGATATCCTGTCAGGACGTCTTACAAGTGCACCGGAGCTGCATGCATCAGAGCTGCATGCAAAAGATGGATTGGAGAAAAGACTCGAAAATCTTTCTAATATACTGGAAAAACAGCTGTCTGTTGAGGAAAGCAGACAGAAGGAAGTAAAGGAAGAAGAAAAAGAACATCAGGTTGTGAACCCGGAGGGATTGCAGTTCATAAAAATGCTTTACAGAACGCTGCTGGAAAATGAGGTAAACGAAAAGTATGTCAACCAGATTTTAGACGAAGCAGAGAAAGTGATGCACAGTGGAAGCAGCGTGGATGTGATATTGTCAAATGTGTACCAGAAAATGATCTTAAAATTAGGACAGCCGGATACAATCTGTGTTACCGGTAAAAAACCGAGAATTATTTTCTTTGTTGGCCCGACAGGTGTGGGAAAGACAACAACGATTGCCAAGATTGCCTCTAAGTATAAACTTGAGATGGGGATGAAGATTGCGTTCCTGACAGCGGATACTTATCGTATTGCTGCTACGGAGCAGCTTCGGGTGTATGCCAATATCTTAGATGCACCGATGAGCATCATTTATTCTTCCGAGGAGATGAATGCCGCGATTGAAAGAGTCAGTGAATATGATCTCATTTTTGTAGATACGGCAGGTTTTTCCCACAAAAATGATGAGCAGTGCAATGATATGAAAAAAATGCTTGCGGGACTTGATGAAGCATATGAAAGAGAGGTATATCTGGTAGTCAGTGCGACAACTAAGTATAAAGATCTTCTGGAAATTGCTGACCGTTATAAAGAGATTGCCGATTACAAGCTGATATTTACCAAATTGGATGAAACTGAGGCCTATGGTAATATTTACAACATCAAGATGTATTCGGGAGCACCGCTTTCCTACATGACAAACGGACAGAATGTGCCGGATGATATAGAGGAATTTAATACACAAAAAATAGTAAAACAACTTCTGGGAGGCAGATAATGATATGGATCAGGCTCAAAATCTCAGAAATGTAATTAAAGTAAAAAATCAGAGCCGGAAACTGGATGCACGTGTGATTACCGTGACGAGTGGAAAAGGTGGAGTTGGAAAATCGAATGTTGCAGTGAATCTTGCTGTGCAGATTAGTAAATTAGGAAAGAAAGTACTGATTTTTGATGCTGATTTTGGACTTGCCAATGTTGAGGTTATGTTTGGAGCAGTTCCCCGTTATAATCTGGGAGATTTTCTGTTCCAGAGAAAGAGTATGACAGAAATCATAACAGAAGGTCCTATGGGGATTGGATTTATCTCAGGTGGAGCAGGGGTCTTATGTATGAACCAGCTGGCAGACGAACAGATCAGATATCTGATCCGTGGTTTATCTGAATTAGACCAGTATGCAGATGTGATCCTGATCGATACAGGAGCGGGGATATCAAATCAGGTTATGGAGTTTGTCATGGCGAGTCCGGAAGTTCTTGTTGTAACAACTCCTGAACCGAGTTCTTTGACCGATTCCTATTCATTGCTTAAAGCATTATATCATAACCCTTTATTTTCACGCGAACAGACAGATATCCGGATCGTATCAAACCGTGTGGTATCTAATGAAGAGGGACAGCAGGTATATGAAAAATTGAATTCTGTAGTAGAACAGTTTCTGGATGGTTCTGTGAATTATCTTGGGATGATTCCTCAGGATCACATGCTGGAACGTTCGGTAAGACAGCAGAAACCTGTTTCACTGAATGCACCGATGGCAAAGTCAGCAAGAGCATTTGAAGCTATGGCAGCGAATCTGATTTTACAGGAACAGAAAATACCGGATAAACGGTTGGGAATTGCCAGAATGTTTTCAGATTTCTGGCGGCAGAAATACTAAGGAGGAATGGATATGAAGGTTTCAGACATTATACATATAGGCGATAAGATTGATATCCGTGTTCTTCAGGAAGTTGAACAGGCAGAAAAAACGGATGTCACTGTTAAAACATATAAGAGTAAAGTACTTGATTTCCGTTCAAATGGGAATATGGAGATAGCAATGCCAATGGAGGCGGGTAAACTGGTATTATTACAGCTTGGTGTCCGCTATGAACTCGTGTTTTTCTCACGCGAGTCACTGTATCGAGCCGTTGGTCAGGTAAAAGAACGATATAAAAAAGACAATATATATATGCTTGAGATGGAATTGAAATCCCAGCCGGAAAAATTTCAACGGAGAGAATACTTCAGATTTCCGTGTCTGCTCGATTTTAAATATTATGAACTGACGGCTGAACAGGCTATGCTTGACAGTGTGGAGGCTATTTTTTCAGAAATCCGTGATGAACACTTTTATGAGAAAGAACGAAAAGGAAAAATCATGGATTTAAGTGGCGGAGGAATCCGTTTTACAACAGAACAGGAGCAGAAACCTGGTACGTGGATATTGGCAGAATTAAGGCTGAAGAGCCAGACAATGGATAATCAGTATTATATTGTTGCAAATGTGATAGAATCAGGTAAAATAGAATCAGCGGCGGAATATGGATTTATGTCGCGTGCAAAATTCAGTATCAAGAATGATCGTGTAAGGGAAGAAATTATTCGTTACATCTTCGAAGAAGAGAGAAGAATGCGTCAGCAAAATGGCAGTGAGAGGATAAAAAAATGAAAAAAAATATTCTTGTTGTTGATGACTCTGCACTCATGAGAAGGGTGATCTGTGATATTATTAATTCGGATGAAACATTTCAGGCAATCGATACCTGCAGAGACGGTCTGGATGCACTTGAAAAATTAAGAGCAAAAAGATATGACGGTGTGGTATTGGATGTTAATATGCCGCGGATGGATGGACTTGCTTTATTAGAGCAGCTTCAAAAAGAAAAAATCCGTGCTACGGTCATCATGGTCAGTACTACGACTACAAAGGATGCCGAAGTTACCATGCTTGCCATGGAACGGGGGGCAGTTGATTTTGTGCCGAAGCCGACGAATGTGATCGAGGCAAAAGGTGAAGCATTTAAGGGTAAACTTCTTGGAGTGCTGAATGCAGTTTTAAAAACACAGAAGATGGCTTTGGGCAGCAAATCGGCTGCAACACCGGAAAAAGTAGTCTTGCGCAGAAACACAGAGCCGGTTCGAAGCAGAAATAAATTAGTTGCATTGGCATGTTCGACGGGAGGTCCGAAAGCTCTTCAGAGTGTGATTCCATATCTTCCTAAAAATCTGGATGCACCAATGGTTTTAGTGCAGCATATGCCTGCAGGATTTACAAAATCCATGGCAGACAGACTTAACGAAGTCAGTGACATACATGTCAAAGAGGCGGAAGATGGAGATGTGCTCAAAAAGGGAACGATATATATTGCTCCCGGCGGAAAGCATATGGAAATAAAGAAAAGTCCTGACGGAAGCCATAAAATCAGACTCAATGATGAATTGCCTCCTATCGGCGGATTAAAACCGTGTGCAGACATTACTTATGATTCGTTGCGAACCTGTGGATATGATCAGATAGTGTGTGTTGTACTGACCGGTATGGGAGCAGATGGTACCAAGGGAATAAAATCCTTAGCAAAGAGTAAGCCGGTATATGTGATATCGCAGAATGCCGAGACTTGTGTGGTATACGGAATGCCTAAGTCGATTGCTGAAACCGGACTGGTAAATGAAGTGGTTCCTCTTACACAGGTTGCTCAAACAATAACAAAGAATGTGGGGGTACAGTAATATGGATGTAAGCCAATATCTTGAGATTTTTATTGATGAAACAGAAGAACATCTGCAGACTTTAAGTGACTGCATTATGGAACTTGAAAAAGAACCGGAAAATATGGATACTATAAATGAAATTTTCCGTGCAGCCCATTCCTTAAAGGGTATGGCAGGTACCATGGGATTTAAGCGCATGCAGCGACTGACCCATGATATGGAAAATGTTTTTCAGGAAGTCAGAAGTGATAAAGTTAAAGTTAACAGTAATATGATCGATCTTCTTTTTAAATGCTTAGATGCCATTGAAAGCTATCTGAACAATGTAAAAGCAAGTTCTGACGAGGGAACAGAAGATAATGAACTGATCATCAAAGAATTGAATGATTTTATCGCCGGTGAAGAGAATGCTGAGAAAAAAGCAGAAGAAGCTGCTCCGGCACCAAAAGAAGAAAATACAGATGAAGCAGCTAAGAATGGTGAAAAGAAGTATTTTGAATTTGAACTGAACGAGACAGACCGTACAAAGTTAAAAGAGGCTGAGAATAATGGTTTACATATTTATGGAATGACCGTATATATTCAGAAAGAATGTCTCTTAAAGGCAGCACGTGCGTTTTTGGTGTTTAAGGCTGTAGAAGAGTTTGGACAGATTCTTGTATACAACCCGACATCTCAGGAAATTGAGGACGAGCATTTTGAAAATGATTTCAGTTTCTTTATCGCATCCGAGGAAGCATTCGATAAAATTTTACAGGCAGCACAGTCTGTATCTGAAATTGAAAAAGTAGTCGGCGAAGAGGTAAAATGTGACGTGCTTGCAGAAAAACAGGCACAGGCAGAAAAGGCTGCAGCAGAAGAGGCAGCAAAGAATGAGACACCGGTTCAGGCAGAGACAGCACCGGCTCCGGAAGTAAAAGCAGCACCGGCGAAGGCTCCGGCAGCACAGAATAATAAAAAACAGACTGTTGCAAAACCAGTTACAAACAGAACGGTACGTGTTGATATTGAAAAACTGGATGCATTAATGAACCAGGTATCAGAGCTTATTATTGCAAAGAACAGTCTTGTTGCGATTGGCTCCACAGAGTCCGGTGATTTCCAGAATCAGACTTATCATGAGCAGATTGAATATCTTGAGCGTATTACAACCAATCTTCATGAGTCGGTTATGAAAGTTCGAATGGTTCCAATCGAGAGCGTTGTAAATAAATTCCCTCGAATGATCCGTGACCTGTCAAGAAAGCTGGACAAAAAGATGGAGCTTTACATGACTGGTGAGGATACAGAGCTTGACCGTACGGTTGTTGACCAGATCGGTGATCCTCTGCAGCACTTACTGCGTAACTCTGCTGACCATGGTCTTGAGGATAACGAAACACGTATTGCTCTCGGTAAACCGGAAGTGGGAAGCATTTTCTTAAATGCATTCCAGGAAGGCAATAATGTCATCATCCAGGTCGGAGATGACGGTGCCGGTATTGATGTGGCTGCAGTACGTGATAAAGCAATCGAGAGAGGCATTATTACAGAAGAACAGGCTGAGAGCATGAGCCAGAAAGATATTATCAATATCCTGTTCCTTCCAAGTTTCTCAATGTCCAAAAAAATTACCGATATCTCAGGACGAGGTGTTGGACTTGATGTAGTAAAATCCAACATTGAAGCATTAGGTGGTGATGTTGAAGTTAAGACAGCAATGGGTGAGGGTACAACTTTTACAGTACGTCTGCCGCTTACTCTTGCAATTATCCAGGCTCTGATGGTAGAGGTAAGAGATGAAAAATATGCGATCGCACTTGGTTCCATCTCCAATATTGAGGATATTCCGGTTAAGGATATCAAGTATGTGGAGGCACAGGAAGTAATTCATCTGCGTGGCAAGGTTATCCCATTAGTACGGCTCGATAAAGTGCTTGATCTTGAGCCAAGGGAAGAACCGGAAAGCCTGACCGTTGTTATTGTAACGAAAGGTGACAGCATGGCGGGTCTTGTAGTTGATAACCTGATCGGACAGCAGGAAATCGTAATCAAGTCACTTGGAAAATACATTGACAATAACAAGCTGATCAGTGGTGCAACCATCCTCGGAGATGGCGAAGTTGCATTGATCTTAGATGTGAATACGTTAATGTAATGGAGGGTACTTAGCATGGCAAATAATAATCTTGAAACAACGGAAAAAGAATCCAAACAATATATCGTTGTCATGGTGGGCAGTGAACAGTATGGAATTGATATCAGCTATATTGATAACATTGTCCGCATGCAGAAAATTACAAGAGTTCCGAAAGTACAGACATATTTTAAAGGTGTGATCAATCTTCGTGGTGAGGTTGTTCCGGTTATGAGTGTACGCAAAAAAATGGGACTTGAAGATGATGTGCTGACAAATGCAAGCAGAATCATTATCTTAAAATTAGAGGAAAATGCTTCTTTAGGTGTCATCGTAGATGAAGTAAGAGAAGTTGTAAATTTAAGTGAAGATGAAATTGATAAAGTTTCTAACAAAGGAAGATTTATCAATGGAATCGGAAAGCATGGAGATCAGCTGATTTCCCTGCTTGAGATCAATGCACTTGTAGAGGAAAATAATTAATGAAAAGGTGGGGTTTTATGAAACATAAAATCCCACCGGATCTTTATCTGATGTGCAAAATGAGAGGAGAATCAGCAATTCATGGGAAATTTAACGTTGGAAGACGTAAATAATATGTATCTCGATGTCTTAAAAGAGATTGGCAATATCGGTGCAGGAAATGCAACTACGGCAATTGCAAATATGCTGGGCATGAAAATAGACATGAATGTTCCAAATGTAAAACTGATGGAAGTATCAAAATTGGGAACGGCTGTCGGAGCGGAGGATGAAACAATTGTTGGCATTTTCTTAGAGGTGCTGAATGACATCGAAGGTAGTATGATGTTTCTGGTAGATATTCCATCGGCACGTTATCTTGTTAACAAACTGATGATGGAAGATGTGCCGGCAGATAAACCATTTGATGAAATGGAATTATCTGCGTTAAAAGAAATAGGAAATATTATTGCAGGTTCTTATCTGTCAGCCCTTTCTTCTATGACGAATCTTGTGATTTCTCCGTCTGTTCCTTATATTGCCGTAGATATGGCAGCTTCTATCTTAAGTGTGCCGGCCATTGAGTTTGGACAGTTTGGTGATAATGCACTGTTGATTCAGACTGAGATCTGTGCGGACGTGGCAATCAATGGATATTTTATATTGATGCCAGAGCAGGGGTCCTATGAAAAGATATTAACGTCACTTGGAATCTCACTGTAAGGAGAAGGATATATGAGCGAAGTAATAAAAGTGGGCATGGCAGATTTGAATATATGTAAAGCCCCTGATGTTATTACAACTTTGGGATTGGGTTCGTGCATTGGACTGGTATTTTATGATCCGGTATCAAAAGTTGGGGGAATGGTTCACTATATGCTCCCGGACAGTACAAAAGTCAGAAATAACAGCAATATCGCAAAGTTTGCAGATACAGGGATTGATGAATTATTACGCCGTGTAATTGCGGCAGGAGCAAATAAGGGCAGATTGATCGCTAAAATTGCCGGCGGTGCAAAAATGTTTGAAGTGAGTGGTTTGTCAGATGTTGGTAATATTGGTGCGCGAAATGCAGAGGCAGCAAAAGCAAAATTAAAGCAGCTTGGAATCAGGCTTGTTGCAGAAGATACAGGACTTAATTATGGTCGTACTGTTGAACTTCATTGTGATACAGGCGAGTTTTATATCAAATCAGTAGGCAAACCTTTAAAGATTATCTGATAGAAAGGCATGGATGCATTATGAAAACAAAGCCGATACCAGCTATCGTTATGCTTGTGGCAGGACTGGTTGCCTGTATTGCGGGAATGGCGGGACATATGGAAACCGGCAGATTTGTAAAAATGCTGCTGGTTGTCTTAATTGTGTTTTATATTATTGGCGGGATTGTAAAACTGTTGATTGATAAAAATTTTAAGGATATGGAAGAGGAAACCACGGATGGTGAAGAAACTCCGGCAGAGTCAGAAGATCAGGCAGAACCGGAGCAGGAAAGCGATGAACAGGATGACGAATAACTGAAACGTGGGGGCTTCATATGAAAACGGTAGAAAAAGAAAAGCTCTGGGAGGAATATCGGAAAAATCCTTCCGCGGAGCTGCGGGAGAAAATTATTATCGAGTATGCTCCACTGGTGCGGGTTGTGGCAGGACGGCTTAGCATGTATCTCGGATATAACGTAGAGTATGAAGATCTGGTTAGCTATGGTATATTTGGACTGATAGACGCAATAGATAAATTTGATCGTGGAAAAGATGTAAAGTTCGAGACGTATGCAAGTTTAAGAATACGTGGATCCATATTGGATCAGATAAGAAAAATGGATTGGATTCCACGGACGGTGCGGCAGAAACGCAAGAAGATCGAGGAAGCGATCAAGCAGATCGAAACTAAGACAGGGCAAAATGCTTCGGATGAAGAAATAGCAAAAGAATTAGGAATCGGTGAGGAAGAATTAAATGACTGGCAGACGCAGTTAAATGTCACAAATGTTATCTCACTGAATGAATTTGTGGAGCAGGGCGGAGAACCTGTGATGGATGCAAAAAATAATTCACATTTCATCCAACCCGAGGAGTCTGTTCAGGAAGAAGAACTGAAAAAAGTTCTGATGGAGTCACTGGAGCTTTTGACAGAAAAAGAGAAAAAAGTTATTTTATTATATTATTATGAGGATCTGACGTTAAAGGAAATAAGCAGCATCCTTGAAGTCTCGGAATCGAGGGTTTCGCAGCTTCATACCAAGGCATTGTTAAAAATGCGTAAAAAGATGGGAAACTATATGGGAATACTGATTGACTGACAGAAGAGTCCGGAGGTGATATGTTATGTCGATAAGACCAGTTGATTTGAGTGGAATGATACAACGAACGCAGGACATTGGCAACATTAAGCATGCGGAGGACAGCAGACCGATCGTAGATCAGTATAACATTGAGGTAAGGCAGGAAAAACAGGAATCTGATTTGTCCCACAAAGTACAGGACCCGGAACAGAAGGATAATCAGGAATTTCGATATGATGCCCGGGAAAAAGGAAATAACAGTTATAACGGTAGTGGGAAAAAGAAAAAAAAGCATGGTCAGTCAGAAGAGGATGAAGGAAGTGTTCATGTTAAGGAACGTAGGACCAGCTTTGATGTCAAAATATAACGAAAGGCGTAATAGTTGATATGACGGGAATAGTATTTTTTTTGCTTCTGACGGGGGTTGTTTTTATGGTTGGAAGTTTTTTTATCACGGAACGCTTATCTCCATCCGAATTAAATAAGATTGCAGAGTTAAGTAAGGACGAATTGGGCAGAATCATTGACGGTGCTCTGTCAGATGCCAGCAGTAAAGTAGAGGAGGCAATTCAGACACAGATCGATGCTTCTTCGGAACAAGTGGAGCGTGCACTGGAAAAAGAAACAAATGAAAAGATCATGGCCATCAGTGAATATTCAGATACAGTCATGGAAAACATGAATAAAACCCATAATGAGATCATGTTTCTTTATAATATGCTGAATGACAAACATGCAGAGCTGACAGGTCTTGCTACTGATCTGCAGAAGATCGCAGCAAATGTCAAGAGTATACAGGATGGGTTGGCAAAGAAAAAAGCACCGGAGCCAGTTCCTGTGGCGAAGCCTGAGTCCGTAGAAGAAAAAGTGGAAACAAAAGAACAGAAAATCCCAGTCGTAAAAAAGAAAGAAAATCCTGATACAGAGGAAAACCACACGGGTAAGATTCTTGAAATGCGCAAAAAGGGAATGCAGAGTGTTGAGATTGCAAAAGCACTAGGAGTAGGACTCGGAGAGGTTAATCTTGTACTTGGACTTTATAAAGGGGATACAGATTCGTGAAGCTAAAATATTATTTAAGAGGACTTGGTATAGGTATCATTGTCACAACAATTATTCTTGTAAGCTGCTTTTCAATGCAGAAACCTAAAATGACAGATGCACAGATCATTGAAAAGGCATCCCAGCTTGGTATGATCATGCCGGAACAGGACAGTGTAGTCGCTGCAGAGACAGAAACCACAGAACCGGAAGAAACACAGCAGAAAAATGAACAGCAGGTGGCAGCAGAAGAAGCACAGCAGGAGACAGAACAGCAGACAGAAGTGCCAAAAGAGCAGGCAACAGAAGAAACACAGCAGGATGCGCCGTCAGAAGATACAGAGAATGCAGAAAGTGAAGAACCAGCACAGCAGGAACCGTTTACGCTTGTTGTAAACCGTGGAGATGTATGCAGAACAATGTGTGAGAATCTTGCTGCCAATGGTGTGATCGATGATTCGGAAGGGTTACGCAAATATTTGAGTGAAGTTGGTTATGCTTCCTTTATCAGTGCTGGAACCTACCAGATTCCGTATCACGCATCTTATGAAGAAATTACAAATATTTTAAAAGCCGGACCGATGGAACAGCAGCAATAAAATAGAATAAAATAAAAAATACGCTCCAATCAGAAAAAAGTACTTGATTCTGGTTGGGGCGTATGTTATAATTTGCAAGGTTATGACGGAATAAAAAAGAATATTCCAAACAAACACATGTGTGGACTGACAGGCTGGTGCCAGATGGTCGTCTGAAAGAATGAAACACATGGAAGCAACTTATAAAAAGCCTGACGCACAGCTTTTTATAACAAAAAAAACCAGGAGGTAGAAACATGAGCGTTATTTCAATGAAACAGTTATTAGAGGCAGGTGTTCACTTTGGACATCAGACAAGAAGATGGAACCCTAAAATGGCTCCATACATCTACACAGAGAGAAACGGAATCTATATCATTGATTTACAGAAATCCGTTGGTAAAGTAGATGAGGCTTACAAAGCAGTATCTGATATCGCAGCAGCAGGTGGCACAATTCTTTTCGTAGGAACAAAGAAGCAGGCTCAGGATGCAATCAAGACTGAGGCAGAGCGTTGCGGAATGTTCTATGTAAATGAGAGATGGTTAGGTGGTATGCTGACCAACTTCAGAACTATCCAGAGCCGTATTGCAAGATTAAAAGAGATCGAGACAATGGCAACAGATGGTACTTTCGAAGTATTACCAAAGAAAGAAGTTATCGCACTGAAAAAAGAGTGGGAGAAATTAGAGAAAAACCTTGGTGGTATCAAGGAAATGAAAAAGATCCCGGATGCAATCTTCGTTGTAGATCCTAAGAAAGAAAGAATCTGTATCCAGGAAGCTCAT
>ENA-OPEJ01000618-OPEJ01000618.1-human-gut-metagenome-genome-assembly--contig:-NODE-618-length-13399-cov-5.141862_pt1 | contig 13399 bp, 10 predicted proteins | sample MGYA00241635_ERZ501533 | MGnify/ENA primary metagenome ERZ501533 (study PRJEB25962, sample SAMEA2042378) | human gut metagenome | biome: human gut; feature: human-associated habitat; material: faeces...
GCAAAGTAATAGAAGAGTTTTTAGGTCTACAATGTGTACTTTAGCGGATGCTTACAATTATCTTTGCACGTTAATTTTCAAATTATAAAGAAATGACTAAATCGGAAATCGTAAAGGAAATATCTGCCAAAACTGGCATTGACAGTAAAGCGGTGCTTGCTGTTGTGGAAGGATTCATGAACGAGGTAAAAACTTCGTTAGGAGAGAATGAAAATGTGTACCTTCGTGGATTCGGTAGTTTCATAGTGAAGAAGAGAGCGCAAAAAACAGCCCGCAATATTTCTAAGAATACCACTATGATTATCCCGGCTCATAACATACCGGTATTTAAACCATCTGAAGAGTTTTTGGCAATGATAAAAATGGGTAAACAATGAAAGATCAGTTATGACTATTGAGAGATTGTATCAATAATGAGCGTCCGGCAGTTGTCTTTCAAGGAGACGATTTTTGCGCTCCTGAGATTTTGGAGGCAGCAAAAGAAATCTATCGTAAATATGGTTGTTCCAAAGAGTTTCTTTTTGACTGGCAGTTGCTTATCAATGAGGTGAAGGCTTACCAGTTAGAAAGTCCGGCAACTGTCAAATTGCCGAAACTCTCCCCAACAGAAACGGAACTGGTGCGGGAAGAGATGACTAAACGCTAAAAAATATTCTCGTTTAATACGCACCTTTTATTGTTCAGGCAGCGTATTGAACGGGATGGAGGATTAAAATATTGGCGAACCTGCTTTTTTTCGAAAGTTCCTGCCAATCCAGTCACGCAATATCGTTTCTTTCGTTCACATATCTCGTAAACGGAATCATTGTCTTACATGCTTCAAATCCAAGCATTTTCATATGGCGTGAAATATTGGGAGGAAGACCTTCCAACCACTCTTTATAATACATTATCAATCTGTTTTCTTGGATTGGAACCGCTTGTTGGTGGTAAATATAGCTGGCGTTTCCGATTCTAATATCTCTGGCCTTATTTTCCCGTTCTTCTTCAGGTAGCCGACTTAAATATTCAGCTTGCACTATTCTGCATTTGGAGTTTGGATGTTCCATGGTATTTATGAGAAAGCTTAAAACAGGGACAATCATTCCGATAAAATAGTGGTGGAAAACAACCATTGAAGAACAAACATCCTCCTATCGTCACATACTATTCTCTACTTTAATTGATTCCTGCAAGAATTATGGAATCAACTACAAAAAAATAGGCATCCGATAAAGTACACATTGTATTTTTCATAAATAAAAAATTCCAATTGTATTCTATTGGATTTCTCCAACTTCCAAACTTCAGGAAAAAGTTCACGAACATTTTTCCCAAAGTCCTTTTCCGGATAATATGGAAGTTTGGCTATGACATCATTCAGCCATTCCTTTGGGGTAATTCCCTGTGCTTTACAAGATCAGTTAGGACAATAGACAAGAGCCGGATAAAACGAAAAATTGGAGAAGTTAACAATAACCGAAAGAAGTGTTCAGACAAATGTTGTGTAAATGGTATATCTTCCTAACCTATGAGTTCAAGGAGAAAATCAACCGGAGTGCCCCCTCAAAAAATGGTCGAAATTTTGGTAGCTCACTTCTTCATTTGATATATAATTAAACTGCATCCACCATTTTTTAAGATAGAATCTGTTTTCTCATCTGCTTTTTTAAATCCATATCTGACAAGATTCTGATATAAATTGTAATCATCATTGATGTATCCAATAAATGAATCATTTGTTGTACCTATGATATTAATAGGTAAATATTTTGCATTAGTAGATGAATTTCTATATATCTTATGAGAAGAATCAACAGAGAACAACTGTTCACTTTCTCCTGAAGAACTTATTTCAAAAATTCCATATCCGTTTATCTTAAATGGTGTTTCTGCTAAAAATTGCCAATGATTCTTGTTTACATCTATCAGTCTATATGAATGATTTTTAGGCAAAGGATTATTAAAGATAATAGATGAAAAACTAGGATTTCCATGTTTTTTAAATATAAAGTATCCGTTATATTTCAATGCATGAAATATAATACTATTATTACTGCGAGTAAAATACCGTGGTTTCCCATAGAATTCTGTATAGCCTTGTTCAAAAGGTAAATAGAAGTGAGTAAATTCCCAGTTATTGTTTGTCCTCCATACCGAATAATTAATAGGATTCGTGTTAATACTTGCCTCTGGATTATTATTTAAGCATGAAAATATGAAATCATTATCGTCAAAAGCCTCCATATCCCATGCAGTAAAAGGTATATCTGTTTTTTTTATGAATTCACCCGTATTAATATTGTATTGAGATATTTTATGAGTATAGTTATCTAAAGCATAAATAGATGTGTTAGTTGCTGTAAATGTTGCTATTTCAAGATAATCTTTTGGCCCATTTCCTTTATTTGATATTTGATAAAGAAAATTTCCTTTCTTTGAATATACTTGAATAATAGATTGATTTCGGCTAGCAATGAGTATGTAGTCGTTAACAACACACATTTTAGAAATATGGTCAAAAATATTTATATGACTAGAATCTAATGGAATCCAATAAATGGAATCTATAATATCTTGTGATAAGATATCGGTGGATTCTGAAAAATAAATAGAATCTGATGTAATAATATTTGATGGTAATAAATTTGTTCTATTTTGAGAACATCCATAAAATATTATTACAGATACGAAAATTGCAACATTTCTAATAATTGTATGTGTCTTATATATTATATTCCCGTCCATTTTTTATGTTAATTTCTAGTCTTATTATGGTTATGCTTTATATTACACATCCTTTCTATAATTTACTCACCCAGAGCACAACGTTATAATCTATCAACAAAAATTCGTTGTGTTAACTTTTCCATAATCTGAATGTGCCCTAACAATTTAAAGAATTAAGGTGTCCAGTTTGATGTTCCAACTTTTAATATGATATAAGTTTCAAAGAGCTGATAATCATATCTATTTAAAATATTGATCTAATGAATTAGCAATGCTTTTTTCGTATATTAAAATTGCACCTAAAAGCAGTTCTATTCAAGATGATAACCAATATGTCGTTAAATTAATATAGAAAACGAGAACATAGAACTGGACACCCTATTAAAGAATTGAATAAGGATACATGCTGAATTTTGGTTATGAAGGGTGAACTGGACACTTTTTTGAATTGCAACCAGACCCACCACCTTGGCAAACTATTACTTCTACCTTACATCTTTTAGTCCCTAAGAAACTTGATCCTATTGCAACATTACATGTCGTTGAATATAGGTATCCATCTTTGAATTCGTAATCTCCGCCTTCACTTTGTGCTAATGCTTCCACATTAGCTAAAGCAAGTTCAGACAATTCAGATTTCTACTGTGATGTGTACACTCCATAACCGGCTGATAAGGCGACAACCAGCGCCAGTGCTGTTTTTGTCATTTGTTTCATGGTATTTAATTTTATTGGTTATGTTTGCAAATGTAAAAAAGAAAATTCAGCAAGCAAAACAAAATTCTGTTTTTATTCTTTGTTTTTCAGATACTTATCCGGAACGTCATGCGTCAGATTCAATGGAAGGATTGCTCACCCTGACCGTCCAGCACGAACTGCTGTTCCTCCCGTCCCTTCGTCAGGTCTCGGAGCCAGAACACCGCATTACCGGGCACACCCTCGTAGACCAGACTGTCTGCGTCGGCGGTCTTCCTGCCCAATGATTTCCAGCCTTCAGAACCATTCTGGTAAAACAGTTCATAAGTGTCTCCAGGTTCTATGTAATTTCCGTCATTATGCGGTATATAGAGCATGTCTGAGAGACGATAGATGCCACCAAGGTCGAACACCAGCGTCTGAGGTCCATGCTCCTTTGCTTGGTAGGTGGTCAGCACGTCACCGTCGGTCATGTTCGACACTCCGTGCCCATAGACTGGGGAGGGCAAATCGAGGAGTCGGAAAGGAAGCTTCCGCCCGGTTCCGTATTCATGGAAGGCAATCTCCGCCACGGACACGTTGAAGCGGGAGGGGATGGCATCCCAGCGAAGATAGCGCACAGGCCTGTTCGAGGCGGACACCATGACGTGCCGGTTCGTCTTCAGCGTACGGGGGAACGTAAATAATGTGTCCGGAAAGCGGAAGTCCCTTCTGGAGCTACCAGTCACCCTGTTGCCGGCCATGCGGAGCCCCCGCTCCTTAAGATGGTGGTGGAAAGCGTATTTCCTGCGTAGCAATGCACGGGTACGATTCCACTTGTCGGGAACATAGAAAACCGTACTTCCCAGGCTGTCCACACAGAAGGGATGCCCGGCAAAGCGCAGGTCTCCGGACTGATGCTGGTACATCGGGAAAAAGCGGATGCCCGGCTCTAGGTCGTGAAAGGCTACCTCGCCCCGGTGCACCTCGCCCTGTCCTACGGGCACGAGCCTGCCGCAGCTGAAGACACACAGGAGAATGCGGCTGGCACGGATGTCACTGCCGATCCTTACCCGTGCCACGTTTCTTCCGAAATATTCGGAGGTAACATCGCATGTCCGGCCGCCGAACTCTAAACGGAACACCTTGCCCTTGGGCCTTCCGTCATCCATCTCCCTTCCCACCTTCGACTCCTCCAGCCAGAACGGAACCAGGCTTCCCGTAGTGTCGCGGACAGCATTCCACCAGTGCATGCCCGAGGTGTACGGGGAAACAATGTAGTGGTCGGTGACAGAAGGGATGCCTAGGGCCCTAAGCAGGTAAAGGGTAAAGTCACATGACTCGCGGCAACTGCCCAAGCGGTGACGGAAGAGGTAGCCGGCCCCTAGATGCGGCAGCGAGGGAAACAGCTCGTTCCACTGGAAACCATCCCTGTTGATGATGGTCTCGACGGCCTGCGTTTTGCGGATCACATCTCCACCAGAATAAATGGAATCCACGCGATTGGCAAAATGCATGTAGTAGGACTCCCGCCAGTCCTCCAGCGGTTCATCCCCCAAACGATAGGGGAGTACATGGCGAATAAACTCTTCCAGTGGATAGTACTTCGACCATGGTCTGCTGTCCCATATGGCAAAAGCATGGTCAATGTGCCGGATAAGGAAATCTGCCGTGATCACCTGCGCATCATAGACCTTAGTACAAGAAAGGAGTTGTGGGAAGTTCCAAGCCTTCTTTACGGAATCCGTCCATGCTTCCTTTCCAGGCAGGCCGGAGAGCTGTTTCAGACGTTTGAGGGTGTCAATGTTCGTTCCTGACCAACTGTAGCAGTCCGCCATCTGTTCTAACAGAAACAAGGCAGCCCGGTGCTTGCGACTGTCATCACCATAGTGGCGGAGTACCTTCTCAAGTTCAGCTCGATTCTTTCCAGCCCGTTCCCATGTCCGTTCTAGACCGGACGGATGGGTACATGCCGCCAGGCAGGACAGGACAGCTCCGAACAGCAAGACAGCTGCCCGACGTGTCATATTTTTCTTTTCCATTGTCTGTTTCATATTTCTTTTATTGTTTGGGCCTGTTGAACTCGTCACTAATGTATTTACAAGCCTCTATTATTACCGGTATAAATTGAATCAAACAGATTCCTATAATGTGCATTGCAAAGCCCAATCGGATAATCTTTCATTGCCTATACGATATGGAAGTATCAAGTCACAAAAGTCATCAAAGGATAAAGATTTATTCCATGGACGCTTCTGCCATTCCTGAAAAGCCAAATCTATATTCTCTATCAGGTATTCTGAAGTTATAACTTTCGAATCATATATCTTATTTAATGCGTGATAATCAAAACTATTCCAGCGCATCTTATCATCCTTTGAAAGAATACCCTCCCTGTCCTTTCTCATCAATACTTCCAATGTATCCAACCGCCATCCATCATAAGCATACCAGCGCGGCATATTCTCTATCAAGAAACATGCTGCACGAAATTTAAGGTTGTCATCACTATAATATTCCAACACTTTCTCCAATTCTCTCCTGTTTTCTCCCGCAAACTCCAAAGCATATTCCAAACGGTCAACCTTAGTAGCACACCCAGAAAATAATAGAAGGAAAAACATTAGTAAAGAAAGGCTGTGTTTTATATTTAATATATTCATACTCTATTAATTTTTTGTTGGTTTACCATATGAATTTGTACATTATATAGTATTCGATTTTTAACTCCTTCAAAAGAAAAATCGAAGTTACTTATTTATTAGGAACAATAAGGTCTATACTCAGTATTTCATAATCTAGGTTTTATCTTCTAGTATTTTTTTACCTCCTGCCGCATTTCTTTTATAGCTATAGAATTTACCTTAGGTTTAGCATTAAGTACATATCTTGCTTCTTTAATAAGCTTTATTCTATTAAAATACTCAGACTCCGAATAAAGTTTTACAAGTAAATAATGGGGATAGATACGCTCCGGCAATCTGTGGGTAGAACGTATCAAATATTTCTCTGCTTTCTCATACTCACCCCTTTCCTGTGCATTGCGTCCCAAAATATTCAATATCATCGGATCTCCGCTGACCGTCATGGCTTCAAGCAGAATTTCTTCCGCTTTGCCGTAACTTCCGGCTTTATATAATGCCCTTCCATACTCAAAACAAAAATCTTTATGCCAGTTCATCCTTTCATAAAACTTACCATACTCTTTAACAGCCGTCTTAAACGCTCCAGAATTATACAAAACCCTTGCAGGCATCCACTCGCGTACAGCCTGAGTGCGTATGGAGTACCAATCATGTATTTTTATTGAAACAGTTAATCCGGATGCTACAACCGATAGCAAAACTATTTTGGGAATCAATCTATACTTCATCATCACCAAGCCTTCACCACAAAGCACAATTACCACCAAAGACCAAATAGAAACAATAGCTGGGATATGGATTGGATAGGAAAAACATGCAAATACCATAAGCGATACAAGGCATCCGCCCATTCCTGCAAGATGTTTACAATTCCCGGCTATCTTCAACAACATAAGCAATACAGTTACAAATAACACAGACCCCCACACACCATATTCAACAGCAATCTGCAGATACTCATTGAAGGCAAAGTCGGGTGTTCCAGCTACCCATGCCTCCGAATCTGAATATTTACAATCTGTGAAGTATCTTTCCTGGATATCACCGTAGAAGGCAGAAAAAGTTTTTCCGCCTTCTACACCCCATGGACTGTCAGCAATGGCTTGGGTAGTTATTTTCCATATAAGCAAACGACCGTCAACCGAGTCACGTTTTATGAAATACATTCCAGTAGCAAACAGCGTACTGACTATAAGCACGCCCAATAAGGCATATCTGTGTCTTAATACAAAAGATTTTATTTTCTCACGGTATAGCCTGAGAACCACATATCCGCACGAAACCAGAGAAGCAATCCATGCTGCACGGCTCATACCCGCCGGAAGCACACAGCATATCAGTATCAGCACACATAGTGAGAGATAATACTGCACGACTAAAAGGAGGTCTTTCTTTCCGTTCAACACTAACATCCGGTGCAGGGCTACCGGAAGGATGGCTGCTATATAGCCTGAATATGGACCGGGGTTATAGAATGTTCCCGTAAGAACAAAAAGCGAATGGTTTGATGGATATATACCTGCAATCTGTCCCAGGCCGTGCAGGGCTTCCAATGCTCCGAATCCCATCAGCATCCATTCTACCGATTCCGACACTATACGTACAATCCGTTGCGGATTCGCAACATATCCGGCAAGCCACAAAGGTAATGCAACAGTCATTACGGCAGCAAGCCACATCCACTGCGTCCCTTGCAGGTCAACCGGAATGCTTCCGTCTGTCACCAGTACAGTTCCACTTACAAGTCCCGTAAGCAATACTCCTACAAACCACGGCAGAACTTTGCATACCCATTTCTTTAGTTTAGCATCCATTTCAAATTTCTATTCAATTTTTTTCCATATTCTATCCCAGCAAATCTTACCGGTATAACTGTCCTCTGATTTCCATATTCTTGACGCCACACCCACTATATACTCTTCTGGCAGCAGTCCCCAGTAGCGTGAATCCTGTGAGTTTGCTCCACGATCTCCCGCTACGAAATAATAGTTCTTGTGGAAACGGTAAGAAGTTATCACACTGTCATTAAGTAGTACAATATCTCCCTTTACCTGCATTTTTCCTCTTTGTTCCCATTCAATGAGTTTTCGGTACAACACACCGCCTGTATGATCCATCTTCACTACATCCCCCTTGCCGGGTACAAACAAAGGTCCGAACTCCTTTATGCTCCAGTCCAGTAGGGAATCGTATGGGAAACACTTGTACACACCTTCTGAAAAATCCTCAGGGCGCATTAATCCTATACGCTTCTGTGAGGCAATATTCCCTAAAGGCACATCCACACCTTTCACCCTGAACATACCTTTTTTTATGGATACTGTATCTCCAGGTAGTCCGATACACCGCTTGATGTAATATTTCATTATATGCATCTCCATACGGCTCCAGTCATTGGGATGCGGGAAGTTGAAGACCACTACGTCGTTGCGCCTTATCTTCCTGAATCCCGGCAACCGGTAGATCTCCATCTGCTCCAGCTGAAGCGACCTATGCAGGTTGAATAGGCGCGCCCCCACAATCGGCTTCCACACAAGCACGCAATCCCCCTTCTGAAGTGCTGGTGACATGGAATCACTCGGAATCCGGAAGGAAGAAAAGAGGAATACTTGCGCCAGGAGCCAAAAGATGAACAAGCATGCACATCCAAATAATAAGTTCAATATTATGTCCAACCACCGATTCATATTCTTATACTATATAGAAATCCGTTGGCGAAATTAAATTAGCGCATATTTATTCAGCCAACGGATTATCATTATACTCACTTAAAAAAACGATTCAAGACAATCTCATAATATCTTCTTGAATATGCCGGAATCTCCTTCATGGGAATCATTAAATTTTTGAGAATCCTATCATTGTTTATTAAACAGCAATATGGGATATTTTCTTCTTTTAATACATCTTCAGAGTTTCTACTATAATAAATAGAATATGGTAAAGAATAATTCTTAATAAATGCCTGAAAAACTCTTTGGTTATCATAAGTACCTATCAATATGACTTTATTTGATGGGAATTTATTTACTACCTGTCTTAAACCTTCAAAAATATCATCTATATAAGACGAACAATTTAATTGAGAGAATCTTATAAGTAGTTTATAGTCATCATTTAATAGCTTTGATAAATGTAAAGAATCACCATCTATTGTATATAATAATAAATTAGGTATTTTTTTATCATTATATGTATAATAAAGCATTATGTTGTCTAATAATAATGCACGTTCTAAGCTTAATGTTTCAATAGTTGTTGAAGCATTTTTTTATTTTTTTCTAATATCAACATTAGTTCTGTTAGTGTAATATAATAGACACAAACTTAATGAGCAAAATATTATAAGATTGTAATTCTTCAACTTATGTTTTTTATTTCCATACTTCATATAAATTTCAGCTAGAACAGGATTATCGTCAATCCCAACATTTATGGGTAAGTTATTATTCTCCGGTATTTCAGAAGGTTCTATAACACAATAAACTTTATTCCCTTCAACACATCGCGGAGAAAATAAAAAACTTTTATCTATATCATTCTCTATAGGAATTTTTCCCAAAGAAGATGCCTCTTTGTATTCTTTCGTATCAGGATAATAAAAACCGGAATAAAGAAAACCATTCATACGCATAAATAATAAATGCACACTATCGCATGAAAAATATGTTATCAATTGAGGGAATTTTCCTTTGTTACAGGCTTCTTCGGCATCATTTACGGTCATTCGTTCAGTATAACTACGTTCTATGTACTCATTTTTATATAACAAATATTTGTCATCATATTTTAAAATGCATTTTGCCGATATTAAATCTGCATTTAGTCTATAAATAGTATCGTTATGTAGGTCGGCGGCATTACTGCCGCTTTCCCCATTAAGAACTGTACGTGCGACTTTCACCGCATACAGCTCCGATAATTCTAAATTTAATTCTCATAAAATTAAATCGGCTCATAATCATCTTGCGATGACTTGTCTCCGATAAGGTTTTCTTCACGCACGTTGACGGGCACTCTTGAGTTTCCGTCTTTCGAAGTATTCGTCCCATAATGGGTCAAACGGATTGGCTTCGCATTTTATCTTTATGTGTCGCTTGATTGGAATATCAGTCAGTTTATCTAATGTGAACTTCTCCTTTATTCCTCCACATACATATTCAAAACCGAAAATCCAGTTTCTGCCACTTTCATGGATAAAATACTTCTTCCTTATCCATTCCCTTGACTTATTGGTATGTCTGCGATATGACCATCTTTTCAGTTGATTTATTAAGATATGGTCGTATCGGCAGAACACTTTCTTTGATACCACATGGCTGTAGTAGTTACCCCATCCCTTTATTATAGGATTTAGCTTCTCTATCAACTCCTGCTGTGATAGTGCCTTAGCTTTGGTCAGCACAACCTCATGCAGTTTGTCAGTGAAACGTTTCTGACTTTTCTTTGACGGCTTTATTAACAATGTTCCGTTGTACTTCCGTACATTGAAGCCTAAGAAATCAACTCCCTCACTGATATGTGTTATCAGTGTCTTCTCTTCGGATAGTGTAAGTCCTCTTTCCTTTAAAAAGGCTGTCAACATTCCCTTTATTTCAAGTAATGGCTCCTTTCTGTCAGCTGTGACAATGAAGTCATCCGCATATCTTACGAGATTGACTTTGGGGCAGTACATCTTTCCATTCACGCAACTTGCCTTATACTTCTCTTTGAGCATTCTTTCCATACCGTCAAGAGTTGCATTTGCAAGTGTCGGTGATATGATGCCACCCTGCGGTGTACCTTCAATAGTCGGTTGAAGTAGCTTGTTGAATACAACTCCACTTTTAAGCCATTTCCTTAATATCTGCCTGTCGATTCGTACGTTATCGAGAAGCCATTCATGGCTGATATGGTCGAAGCAGCCTTTTATGTCTCCCTCCAATATCCATTCGGGAGAGCAATCCTTGCTTAGCCATCTGTGGAGTGCGTCTATCGCATCTGCCGTACTTCTGAACTTTCTGAATCCGTAGGAGTTTGCATCCGCTTCATTCTCCGTTATGGGTTCCAGGGCCATAAGGTACAGCGCCTGCATGGCTCTGTCTTTCATGGTCGGTATTCCCAACGGTCTTGTCTTGCCGTTTGTCTTAGGTATGTTAACCCTTTTCAATGGGAGGGCTTTATATCCTCTCCGTGTCAAAGAACGTATAGCTTCTATTTTCCTGGCATCGGTATCCCACTTTATGTGGTCAACCCCTGCCGTGCGTTTACCTTTATTGGATGTCACTTTCCTTACCGCCAATGCCTTGGCTTCGAACGAAGTGACAAGTAAGAACTGCAAGGCTTTCACCTTGTTGTACCTCTTTCCTGTATGAGCCTTTGCTATTCGGATTTGCAGCTTTCTAACCTTGCATTCACACTTATGAAAGTCAATGTCTTTCCATGTAGTGTTATCCTTGGCTGAAGATGCACACTCGGCTTTCGCCTCGCTCCTTTGCTGTTTCTTCATTTCATTAAAGTTCTACAATCGTTTCACAAAGAATTACCCTGCGGAAGTCTGCCTGCTTTCGCATGAGGTGACGTTCAAACCTTTATCCTCCGCATTACACGGAAGCGTTCGCTTTCTCCGCAATCCTTTACCCGCACCTCATTCGGCTTCTCTTGCGATTGGCTTACCTGTTATATATAGGCAGGAGAGATACGGGCTTACCAAGTTCCATACAAGTAACTGACGACCAACTTAGAGTCCGCCCGTCCACCGGCAGTATTACATCCGTGTAGTCCTATTAAACAGAGAACTAACCTGACTGCCCGCCTTTTTGGCTATAGCTTGTAAATATCCGTAAGCTATTCATTTGTTACGATGGTGCAGCGGTTCACATACGTTACTCATATCGGTCAGCCTAACAGCCTATGCATTGGATATTTCTGCATAGAACCATATTGTCAAGAGGGCTTCACACCAAACAATTACTCGTAAAGCATGCCTCTTTAGGCTACTGTTGACGAAACAACAGGTTCAGACATCATGCTGAACAATTACTTGTACGACTTCTTGTCGCACATTTAATGGCAAATATAAATTCTTGTCATATAAGTTATTTAGTGTGGACGTATAAGCCAAGTTGTTCACATCTTCATTAAAATATAAATATCCAGCAATTTCATTCTCTGCTGTATTGAAATATATCACGCTTGGATATTTCTTATCTTTATATAATGAATAGTTTGGAGTATAATCACAGCAAAACGATAACAGATTTTCATTTATACAACATAGCGAATAAGCTGTATAGTCAAACTTATAAGAATCTAGAAAGTCACCATTCTCCGAATATTTCAAGACTTTCTTTTGTACGCTATCCCATACATAAATAAATCCATATCCATAAGTCACATCTTCTATTTTAATATATTCCGCCATACCTGGTCCTCGTGTACCGATGCGACATTTAAAACGCCCTTCATCATTGAATACAAAAATAGAAGAAGCCACATCCTTATCTACTACAATTATATCACTATTATCAGTCCGTAATATTTTATCGATAGCTCCAATTAAGCAAGAGTCTGATGTTTCTAGTGATATATAATGAATAGAATCTGCTATCTCTGACAGTCGTATTATATTTTCTTTCTGATATAATTTAAGGTTTATAACGTCTATTGTTCCATTTTCGTATTTCAGCCCCTTTTTACTAGTACTAGTACAAGAGGTTATTCCAAAGAATAAAAAACAGCAAATAACAAATGAGTTTCATAATCTTACATTTTATCAAAAGTTCGTTTATCAACAAACTGTCGATATTTTTCTTTAATTACGTATATTTTTTTAAGACTTGTTTTTACTTTTTCTTTAGAATGCCATCGCAATCTGTTTGTTCAGATGGATTGCAACAAACACCTGACATCTCTTTGCATTTTTTATGCGAACCTCCATTCCAACAATTAGCTGTTCCTAAATAGTGATTAGGAACCCAAGTAGAATGACCACCACATCCTAATTCACCGTTTTCACCCAAAGCTAAAGCTTCAACATTGGTTATTGCCAAATCCAACATATTCGCATCTTGCTGTGAAACATATGCATCATAACCTGTAACAGCCAGTTATTAAAACTGCACTTAAAAATTTAATTTTCATGATATTTTTATTTTTTTTAGCAAAAGTACATTAATAATTTGAATTTCAAAGCACTGTTAGGTAATTTTTGTTATCATTTTGCCAATATATGCAAATTTATATTGTATTGCTCTTACATGTTTGCAGTTGTAATGTATATGCAGCCACTACACTTGTTCCCGGAAAAAGAAGAAGAAAAACCGGATCAGCCTAGACGGAAGTCAGTTTCTAAAAAGAAAAAAGCCGGCAAATGATTGAAGCGGCCTGGT
>ENA-OPEJ01000633-OPEJ01000633.1-human-gut-metagenome-genome-assembly--contig:-NODE-633-length-13084-cov-2.032082_pt1 | contig 13084 bp, 9 predicted proteins | sample MGYA00241635_ERZ501533 | MGnify/ENA primary metagenome ERZ501533 (study PRJEB25962, sample SAMEA2042378) | human gut metagenome | biome: human gut; feature: human-associated habitat; material: faeces...
CCATCGCCACGGCCCTCGGCGTGACGAGCTGCATGGCGGGCGTTTAGCCCTCGGGCTTAGGTTTGCAACACGGCCAGCATAACGCAGCGCGCCCAGCACAACGCGGTGCGGCCACCCACAAACGCAACACGCCCCAAGGCCAGGGCCTTGGGGCGTGCGTATGAAGAAGTCGTACCGACGATGTGATGAAAAGTCCGAGTATAAACGATATGAGTGCTCCTTGTCGTTTGTAATCCACCGGCCTTGCGGCTTAGTCGCGGAGATGCGATTTATGTGGCCCGCCATTGACTTGAAGGAAGCGGTCTCGGGTTTTCTGTTTTATTTGATGACTATCCCGATCGAATCGATACGACCCTTTTTTCTTCTTTCTTGCGTGCAAAGTTAGCATATTATCTCGTTATCACCAAACAATACGCCCACTTTTTCTCCATTTCCGACGATTTTCTTACATCGCTGCGTCGAGCAGGATTTCGGAAAGGGTGGGGTGGATGTGGATCGTGTCGTGGAGATCCTCGACCGTCGCCTCGCGGCAGATGAGGGCGGAGACCTCCTGGACGATGTCGGCGGCATGGGCGCCATAGACGTGGCATCCCAGCAACTTGCCATCCTCGGCGACAAAGAGCTTGAGCAGTCCCTCCGTCTCCTCCATCGCCACGGCCTTGCCATTGCTGCGATAGAACGACTTGCGCACGGTGTAGGGCGCGCCGCTCTGCTTCAGCTGGTCCTCGGTGGGACCCACGCAGGCTGCCTCAGGATAGGTGAAGATGGCGCTGGGGACGACGTCGAGGCGGATGCCGTCGGTCTTGCCCAGGATATGGTTGACGGCACGCAGGCCCTGCGCCTCGGCAGCGTGGGCGAGCTGGATGCGACCGTTGACGTCGCCGATGGCATAGACGCCCGGGACGTTGGTCTGCATGTTGTCATCGACGGTGATGCCATTGCGGTCGTAGGCGATGCCGGCAGCCTCGGCGTTGAGGTGGTCCATGTAGGCGCCGCGGCCCGTGGCGACGAGGACGACGTCGGCTTCCAAATCGACGCGCTGACCCTTGCGCTCGAAGCTCACAACGGCCGTGTCGCGGCCCTCAGCGCCAGGGACGGTGCGGATGTCCTGGACGCCACTCTGCATGTAGAAGTTGATGCCGCGCTTCTCCAGCGCCTTGCGCATGCGCTTGGCGATGTCGGCGTCGATGGGCGGGAGACACTCCTTGAGAAACTCCACCACCGTCACCTCGCTGCCAAACGTCTGGAAGGCGGAGGCAAACTCCATGCCGATCACGCCGGCACCGATGATGCAGAGGCGGCGCGGCACGAAGTCGATGTCGAGGAGCTCCGTGGAGGTCATGACGTTGCTGCCGATGTGGGGGTTGTCGTGCATGAAGGGCAGGATCTTCGACTGCGAACCCGTGGCGATGAGGATGTTCTTGGCCGTGTATTGCTCGCCCTCGACCTCGACGGTGTGGGCATCGACGAAGTGGGCCTCGCCCTTGACGAGCGTGATGCCGGGCTGGGAGAGCAGTGTGGCGATACCCGAGACGAGCTGGGCCACGACCTGGTTCTTGCGCTCCAGGATGGGCTTGAAGTCGATGCCGTTCTCAGACTTCGGCACCAGCGGGTTGCGATAGAGGTCGGCGTCGTGGGCAAAGCTCTTCGTGGGGATGCAGCCCACGTTGAGGCACGTGCCACCCAGTTCGCCCTTCTCGATGATCACGACCTGGAGGCCGTGCTTGACAGCATAGCCGGCGGTATGATAACCGCCGGGTCCTGCTCCGATGATGATCAGATCAGTCGTTGTCATGCTGCAGCTGCTTGAAAGTGGTGATCGGATGCTTGGCGGCCAGCACGTCATCGACGCGGCCGATCGGCGTATTGTGGGGAGCCGACTTCACCTCCTCGGGCGTCTCGCGGGCCTCCTGGGCGATCTTGTGCATCACCTCGATGAAGCCGTCCATCGTCTCCTTGCTCTCGTTCTCCGTCGGCTCGATCATCAAGGCCTCGTGGAAGAGCAGCGGGAAGTAGATCGTCGGCGCGTGGTAGCCGTAGTCGAGCAGGCGCTTGGCCACGTCCATCGTCGTGACGCCCGTCGATTTGTCGCGCAGGCCGTTGAAGACAAACTCGTGCATGCAGGTCGTCGGGATCGGGAGTTCGAAGTCGTCCTTGAGCGACTCCTTGATATAGTTGGCGTTGAGCGTGGCGAGCGGGCCGACCTTCTTGACCTGGTCGCGGCCGAGCGTGAGCAGGTAGGTGTAGGCGCGCACGTTGACCAGGAAGTTGCCGAGGTAGGCACCGACGTGGTTGGCCTCCGTGGAATACTCGCCGTCGCTGGCGGGATTCTCTACGACGAAGCGGTCGCCATCCTTGACGACGTGGGGCTTCGGCAGGAACTGCTCCAGGCCCTTGCGCACACCGACGGGACCGTCGCCAGGACCACCGCCGCCATGAGGCGTGGAGAAGGTCTTGTGGAGGTTGATGTGCATCACGTCGAAGCCCATGTCGCCCGGACGGGCCACACCGAGGATCGGGTTGAAGTTGGCACCATCATAATAGAGGAGCGCGCCGCAGGCGTGGACGAGCTTGGCGATCTCGGGAATCTCCTTCTCGAAGAGGCCCAGCGTGTTGGGGTTGGTCATCATGATGGCGGCGATGTCATCGCCCAGGAGCGGCTTGAGGTCCTCGACATCGACGAGGCCCTCGGCGGTGCTCTTCACCTCGACGATATCCAGTCCGCAGACGGCAGCCGAGGCGGGGTTGGTGCCATGGGCCGAATCGGGGACGATCACCTTCGTGCGCTTGACGTCGCCACGGCTCTGATGGTAGCTGCGGATGATCATCAGACCCGTCAGCTCGCCATGAGCACCGGCGCAGGGATTGAGCGTGAAGTCGTGGAGGCCAGCGAGCGTGGCGAGGCTGCGCTGGAGGTTATAGACCACCTCCAGGGCGCCCTGAGCCGTCTCGACGGGCTGCAGCGGGTGGAGGTTGTTGAAGCCCGGCAGGGCGGCCATTTCCTCGTTGATGATGGGGTTGTACTTCATCGTGCAGGAGCCCAGGGGATAGAAGCCGTTGAGCACACCGAAGTTGTTCTCGCTATGGTTGGTGTAGTGGCGCACGACGGTCATCTCGTCGCACTCGGGCAGCTCGGCGTCCTGCTCGCGGCGCAGCCCGGCGGGCAGCTCGTGATGGGCGAAGCGGTTCTTCGGCAGCGAATAGGCACGACGGCCGGGGCGGGAAAGCTCAAAAATCAGATTTCCGTATAATTTGTTGTTCATCTTTCGTCCTCCTTATTTATTGTTCAAGATAGCGGTGAGTTGATCGATCTCCTCCAGCGTGCGCTTCTCGGTGACGGCGATGAGGAGCTTGTCGTCATCGACCTTGACGCCGGGCAGGATGCCCTGGGCGAGGCAGCGGTCGTAGAAGGCGTCGCGGTCCTCCACGCGGACGAGGAGCTCATTGAAGAACGGCTGCTTATAGACGAGCGCAGCCTTGCCCGTGGCGACGAGCTTCTCGCAGAGCGTGTGGGCGCCGTCGAGGCCGATCTGGGCGGCCTCCTTGATGCCCTCCTTGCCCATGATGGAGCAATAGATGGTGGCGAAGAGCGCCATCAGGCTCTCGTTGGAGCAGATGTTGGACGTGGCTTTCTGGCGGCGGATATGCTGCTCGCGGGCCTGGAGCGTGAGGACGAAGGCGCGCTGGCCGCGGTTGTCCTTGGTCTTGCCGACGATGCGTCCGGGGATCTTGCGGATCAGCTTCTCCGTGCAGCACATGTAGCCGGCGTAGGGACCACCAAAGGCCATCGGCAGACCGAGGCTCTGGACATCGCCCACGGCGACGTCGGCTCCCCACTCGCCCGGCGTCTTCATCAGGGCGAGGTCGGCGATGACGCTGTTGAGGACGAAGAGGGCCTTCTTGTCGTGGCAGGCGTCGGCCACGCCCGTGAAGTCCTCGACCACGCCGTAGTAGTTGGGCTGCTGGGCGATGAAGCCGGCGATGTGGCCCCCGGCGAGCTGGTTCTTGAGGTCCTCCTTGTCCGTCACGCCGTCCTTCTGGGCGATCTCCTGGAGCTTGATGCCATGGAAGTGGGCGTAGGTCTTGAGGACGGCGACCGTCTTCGGGTCGAGCGTGGCACTATAGGCCACGGTGTCGGCCTTGCGCGAGTTGGCGTAGGCCATCATCATGGCCTCGGCCGTGGCCGTCGTGCCGTCGTACATGGAGGCGTTACTGATCGCCATGCCCGTCATCTCGGCCATCATCGACTGGAACTCGAAGATGTAGTGGAGCGTGCCCTGGGAGATCTCGGCCTGATACGGCGTGTAGGAGGTCAGAAACTCGCTGCGCTCCACGATGTTGGGCACGGCGGAGGGCGTGTAGTGATCATAGACGCCAGCGCCGGCGAAGCAGGTGAACTGGGTGTTCTTCTGGGCGAGCTTGCCGAGCACGTCGCGCACTTCCTGCTCGCTCATGGCCTCCGGCATGTCGTATTCGCCCTTGAACTTCACCTCTTCGGGCAGACCTGCGTAGAGGTCTTCGAGGCTTCCGATGCCAATCTTGGCCAGCATCTGGCGGATGTCATCGTCGGTATGTGGAAAAAACTTATAGGTCATAGTTTAAATAGTAATATGTATAAGAGTAAATGTGAAAACGCTTGCCTGATGAGAAGAAAGGCTTCCACCAGACAAGCGTTAGGTGGGATCAGGGGGCGGGGATTAGTGCTCCTTGGCGCAGAACTCCTCGTAGGCCTTGGCGTCCATGAGGGAGTCGAGCTCGCTCTTGTCGCTCAGCTTCACCTTCATGATCCAGTTGCCGAAGGCGTCCTGGTTGATCAGCTCGGGCTGGTCCTCAAGGGCCTCGTTGACCTCAACGACCGTACCGGAGACGGGGCTCACCAAGTCGCTGGCGGCCTTGACGCTCTCCACGGCGCCGAAATCGTTCTCGGCGGCGAACTCGTCATCTACCTCGGGCATATCGACATAGACGATATTGCCCAGGCTCTCCTGTGCGTAGTCGGTGATACCTACATAGGCCTCGTCGCCCTCAACCTTCACATACTCGTGGCTCTCGCTGTAGTAGAGCCCTTCAATTACTTTTGCCATAGTTTTTGTTATTGACACCCCCGCGGCCCGCGCCCCGGGAGGGGTGGGGGAGTGGGGATGTGGTCATGAATTTTTAAATTGTTATCTGGAAAAAATGTTCTTGATAGATTACTTCTTGTAGTGCTTGTCGTAGAACTTCTTCTTGACGACGGTGCCGGGGAAGGTCTTCTTGCGGATCTGCACCTCCACGCGGTCGTCCATCTTGACGGAAGCATCGACCAGGGCCACGCAGCAACTGCCCTCGACGGAGATGAGGCGGTAGCCCGTCGTGACCTCGCCGACCTCCTGGCCGTCCTTGAGCACCTTGTAGCCATGGCGGGGCACGGCGTTGCCGTCGAGCTTGATGCCGCGCAGACGCTGGGCAGAACCCTCGGTCTTCTGCTTCAGCAGGGCCTCCTTGCCGATGAAGTCGTCCTTGTCAAACTTCACGAACATGCTCAGGCCGGCCATCACCGGGGTGATCTTGTCGCTCAGCTCGTCGCCATAGAGGGGCAGACCCACCTCGAAGCGCAGGGTGTCGCGGCAACCGAGACCGCAGGGCTTCACGCCAGCCTCGATCAGCTTGTCCCAGCAGCGGCGGATGTACTCGTGGGAACCGTAGAGCTCGAAACCGTCCTCGCCGGTGTAGCCCGTGCGGGAGATGATGATGGTCTCGCCGTCCTTCTCCAGCGTCTTCACCTCGTAGAACTTCAGGTCGCTGCAGGCAATCTCCAGCACCTTCTCGATCGTGGCCTCGGCCTCGGGACCCTGGATGGCGAGCTGGCCGTAGTAGTCGCTCTCATGGCTCAGCACGACGTCGAAGCCCTCGGTCTGCTTCTTGAACCACTCCACGTCCTTGTCGATATTGGCGGCGTTGATCGTGAAGATGTAGTGGTTCTCCTCCAACTTGCAGATGCAGGTGTCATCGACCACGCCACCGTCCTCGTTGCAGAACATGCCGTAGATCACCTTGCCCGGAGCCATCGGACGGACGTCGTTGGTGAAAATGTAGTTGACGTACTTTTCGGCCTCGGGACCGGTGATGCGCACCTCGCCCATGTGGCTCACGTCGAACATACCGACGTGCTGGCGAACGGCATTGTGCTCGTCAATAATGCCACTATACTGGATCGGCATGTCAAAACCGCCGAACGGGGACATCAGGGCTCCCAAAGCCACATGCTTATCATGAAGACAAGTCTCTTTCATCACTATATCCTTTCTTTAATTATTTAGTTATTTTGCGTTATTGATTTCAGCGCAAAATTACAAAAACATTTTTGAGGGTACAAACTATTTGGTTTGTTTTTTCGTTAAAAACATTAAATCCATCACTTTGAACCTAAGTGGTTTAAATTCAGTCCAAAGCGAAACGTTTTTGGCCGCGCAGGGCGTTTCGAGTAAGGTAAATCGGCGAAACGTCAACACTTTGACAAGTGGACGGGGAAATATCTTGCTCGCCCATTAAAAAAAACATAATTTCTGAGGGCAAAATGATAGGCCGGGGCCGGGGTGGTGAGGGCAAAATGAGAAAAAGAAACCCTGCAAGCGGGAGATTTCTCAGAAAAACGCACCACCAACTATTGCACGTCACGAACCATTGTCGTAACTTTGCACCCCCAGCCGACGCAGCAGCTCGGCGAAGGACGTAGGACAAGCAACGCAATAGTCATATATTTATATATAGAGCGACATTTGCAATAGTCACTTTTAGAATCATTGATAAAATATGGAATCAAAGCAAGACATCAACGACTTCGAACAGGCGCTACGCACCGACCTCCACCAGTATCTCCTCTCCCTCGACAAGGTGGATGAGCGTCTGCCCGAGGCGCCGGACATCGAGGGGCTGTGGCCGAAGATCGGCGAGAGCTATCTGCCCGACGGGATGCGGGAGTTTGCCGACTATCCGACGGTCTCGCTCGGCTAGATGATGTTCCTGGGCATGGCGATAGCAAAATACTGGGACACGGACTGGGAACTCTATAGCAAGGTGGCGGATTTGTACCATTATCTAAGGGACCAGCGCGACTACGACCACCTCGACGACCATATCTGCGAGAAGGTGCTGCTGCTGACGGAGGAGGAGCGACAGGCGATGGTCAACGTCGTGGCCGAATGCGCCGCACGCACCTATCACCAGCTCTGCCACGGCAGTCTTCAGCCAGGCACGCCCGAAGCCTTCCGGGGCTATGTGGCGGCGCTCCACCAGCTCTACCTCATGGGCATGGCGATGGAACTGAAACGGCTGGGCTACCACATGACGAAGTGGGGCTAAGGACTGCGCCAAGGGGGATAAGGTATTGCGCAGAGGGGCTAAGGACTGTGCCAAAAGGGATATTTGTTTGTGGCCGCAAGCCACATTCCTCGTTAAAATACTTTAATGAGTGATGGTCGTTTGGTGTTTTCTTCATAACTTTACCCCCTGATTTTATGAAATAATTCGGTAAAATGAGTAAATATAGATACTTGACGGTCCTTTTGGCCTTGTCCTTGGCGCTCTGCCTGAGCTCCTGCTTCAAGGATGAGCCGCTCAACGCGGAATGCGACATCGAGCAGGCCTACCTGCGCGCGGGCAACCACCTGGGCAGTTGGTTTCTCTTCGATTCCGACACGCTGCGCAACGTGCAGTCTGATCAGACGACGATAGAATTTACCATGAGCGGGCAGGCGGACCTCACGCGCCTGGCTCCCTACTTCCGCATCAGTCCGGGCGCCACGATCTCGCCGGCCAGCGGCAGCGTACACGACTTCTCCCAGGGCGCCGTGGTATACACGGTCACATCGGAGGACGGCCAGTGGACGCGTACCTACCTCGTCAGTATCAAGAAGATGATCGAATTTAGCAGCGCCCATGACTTCGACTTTGAGCACTGCCACCTGGACAAGGGATTTTATGTTTGGACCGAACCGTGGCAGGATCAGGACGGACAGGTCACGCAGGAGCCGCTTTGGGCCACGGGCAACCCGGGCTACAAAATCAGCAACAGTTCGACGGCGCCGGAAAACTATCCCACGGCGCCTACCGAGGCGGGACACGAGGGCAAGGGCGTGCGCCTCATGACCTGCCGCACAAGCGGGCTCGCCGACATGGTGCAGAAACCCATTGCGGCTGGCAATCTCTTCATCGGCCAGTTTGACCCGTCCAACGCGCTGCGCGACGCGATGTCGGCCACGAAGTTTGGCCGCCCGTTCAGTTTCGACACGCCGCCCAAGGTCTTCACGGGCTGGTATAAGTACAAGGCTGGCCCGCAGTTTACCGACCGCTTCATGAACGTGCTGGAGCAGCGCGACTACGCCACGATCTACGCCGTGCTCTACGACAATCACAACGCCCAGGGCGAGGCCATCTGCCTCTATGGCGACAACGTGCAGACCAGCGACCGGGTCGTGGCGCTCGCCCGCCTCGACAATATCGACGACACGCCGGAGTGGACTCCCTTCACGCTCAATTTCATCTATCGCAAGGCCGTGGACGCTCAGAAACTCAGGACGGGAGGCTATAGCCTGGCCATCGTCTGCTCGTCGAGCACGAGCGGTGCCGAGTTTATGGGGGCCGTCGGCAGCACGCTGTGGGTGGACCAGTTTAGGGTGGTCTGCGAATAGCGACTATTTTAGAATCGACTATTTGGGGAATCCACCATTTGGGGAACCAACCATTTGGGAAATCCACTATTTGGGGAATCCACTATAAATAGGAAATGTAAGAACAGAGACTACGATGAGAAAAATCATACTTGGGGCCCTGCTGGCGACGATCAGTCTCGGCGCGTGGGCAGGCGAGAAAGACCAGGCGGGTGGGAGCGCATGGAACCGCTTCCTCCACGGCTACCGCTACTACGCCCACGTCGGCTACCACATCGGTGGCACGGCGCCCATAGGAATGCCGGCCTCGATACGCACGCTCCACAGCTATCGGCTGCGCCCCAACTTCGTCCTGGGCGTCGATGCCTACCACGCCATCTCGGGGAGGTGGGGATTCGTCGGCGGACTCCATTTCGAGGAGAAGGCGATGCGAACGGACGCGGGAGTGAAGGGCTACCACATGAGGATCGTGCGCGGGGGAGAGGAACTGGAGGGCGTCTTCACGGGCAGCGTGGTGACGAAGGTGGACATGAGCCTGATCACCGTGCCGCTGCAGATCGCCTACGACCTCAGTCCGCACGTGCGACTGAAGGCGGGTCCCTACGTGAGCTACGTCACCTCGCGGAAGTTTGAGGGATGGGCCTACGACGGCTACCTGCGCCGACGCGAGGAGGGCCACGACAAGCACGATCCAACGGGACAGAAGGTGATGCTGGGCCACAACGACGGCGAGCGGGGTAACTACGATTTCTCCGACGACATGCGATCCTGGCAGATGGGCATAGACGTAGGCGCCGACTGGTATATCACGAAGCGCTGGGGAGCGAAGGCCGGACTGTCATGGGGACTGACGGGCATCTTCCACAGCGGTTTCGACACCATCGAGCAGACGATGTATCCCATCTATGGCACGCTCGGCGTGGTCTATCAGCTGAAATAGGGATCTTCTCCCCTCCCTGCAGCCGTTGCGCTGCCAGGCCAAGGGTTCAGAGAAATCAATATCATCCGGTCCGCCCGTGGTGATGTCCTCGGACCCGAAGGGAGAATCAAGAGTGTGTAAAATAAAAGAAGCTATTCTTATAACAATAATTATTAATCAAAAAAGTTTAGATGAAAATGAAAAAGTTTTTTTATTTGATGGCCATGGTTTGCTCCATCGGCCTCCTGGCATCTTGTGGTGGTGATGATGATGAAGAGGGTGGTGGCAGCGGACCCAGCGGAAAGCGTTTGCCGGCCATCGAGGGCACATGGAACGTATGGAGCCAGGGTGATGACATCAATGGCTACAAGGGTTCTGCACAGATCACCTGGGAGGTGGTGGATGACGCCAAGATCAACATCGACCTGGGTACGGGTACGGCAATGCCTATCCCCATCAAGACGACGCTTGTGCCCCTCGCCAACAGTATGGCCAACAAGTTCCTGCCCAGCCTGCTGAAGAGCGTCACCTTCACGGCCGACGGTCAGATCAACGCCATGGTGGCTGGCGATATCGACGATGGCCACACGCTGTGGAGATCCATCAACGGCTATTCTTCCTACACCGTGATCAACGACCAGCTCATCATGCTCCACGTCAATGCTGACAAGGCTACGGAGCGTATGGACGATCCCGAGCTCAAGGCGCAGGTCCGTGCTATCCTCGTCAAGTATAGCGCCATCCCCATCAACATCCGTTGGAATGGTCCGGACAATCCTTACTTCTATGTAGATAAGGCCTTCATGGAGCCGCTGATCGCCACGATGGTGGGCGTCGTCAACAAGATCCCGACCACGGGCTGGGATTATGATGACATCAAGACCTTCAAGATCATCAAGGGCCTGCTCAACCAGCTCCCCGCCGTCATGGAGCAGACCACGAAGTTTGAGGCGGGTATCGAACTGACGCGCTAATCCTCCGCTCCTTTCGGAGCAACCCTCCGCATTCTAACGGAGTAGTATAAGAATAACATCGCCAAGGGGTGTGACAACGGCTTTCGCCATTGCCACACCCCTTTTCCGTATAGTTGCAAAGACTATATAGTTGCAAAGACTAAGGCCGTATTCTTGTTTTCCCTACTCAGCGAGGCCGTATAATGGTCATTCCCGCTGAGCAGGCCGTGTGGAAACAACCCAGTCACGCCATTCTCTGGGCAAACGCAAAAGGCTTCCCCCAGCGATGTGGAGGAAGCCCTATGTTATGAGACGCTATCGGCCCGCACGGCGGCAGGCCGATAGGTGGAAAGTCGATGGATTAGATGATATCGCTCCAGTCCTCCTGCGACTTGCGCAGGTAGCTCTGGTAGCGGCGCTTGGCACTCTTCTCCGTCTCGGCGAAGAGCTCGTCGGCCTCATCCTTGAACGCCTTCTTCAGCGAAGCGAAGCGAACCTCGCCCATGAGGTAATCCTGGAACTTATCCCACTGCGGCTCCTTGGAGTCGAGCGTGAACGGGTTCTTGCCCTCCTTGGCGTTGTTGGGGTTGTAGCGCCACAAGTGCCAGTAGCCACACTCAACGGCGAGAGCCTCCTCGTGCTGGCTGCGACCCATGTTGCGGCGATCCTTGGCCGTGCCCTTGATACCGTGGTTGATACACGGAGCGTAGGCGATGATGAGAGACGGACCATCGTAGGCCTCAGCCTCGCGGATAGCCTTCAGCGTCTGCTCGTTGTTGGCACCCATGGCGACCTGGGCCACATAGACGTAGCCGTAGGTGGTCTCCATCAGACCGAGGTCCTTCTTGCTAACGCGCTTGCCACTGGCGGCAAACTGAGCGATGGCGCCGAGCGGCGTGGACTTGGAAGACTGGCCACCGGTGTTGGAATAGACCTCCGTGTCGAGGACGAGGATGTTGATGTCCTGACCCTGGGCGAGGACGTGGTCGAGACCGCCGTAGCCGATATCGTAGGAAGCACCGTCACCGCCGATGATCCACTGTGAACGCTTCACGAGGTAGTGGTCGAGCGTCTGAAGCTCCTTGCAGACCGGGCAACCCTTCTCGGCGCCAGCGGCGATGAGGGGCTTGAGCTCGGCAGCAGCCTTCTTGCTACCCTCGGCGTCGTTCATGTTGGCCACCCAGTTGTCGGCGGCAGCGATGAACTCGGCAGGCGTGTGCTCGTTGTTCTTGGCCTCAGCCAGCAGGTGGCAGATGCGCTCACGCATCTTCTTGTTGGCGAGCGTCATACCGAGACCAAACTCACAGAAGTCCTCGAAGAGGGAGTTGTTGAAGGCAGGACCCTGACCCTTCTCGTTCTTCGTGTAAGGCATAGAGGGCACACTGGCAGAGTAGATGGAAGAGCAACCCGTGGCGTTGGCCAGCATCTCGCGATCACCGAAGAGCTGAGAGATGAGCTTCACGTAGGGCGTCTCACCACAACCGGAGCAAGCACCTGAGAACTCGAAGAGCGGCTGGGCAAACTGAGAGTTCTTCGCACTCTGCTTCACATCGACGAGATGCTGCTTTGACTTCACCTCGTGGACGAGGTACTCCCAGTGCTTGGCTTCCAGCTTCATCTCGGGAGCGTCGGCGTTGAACGGCACCATCTTGAGGGCCTTCTCACCCTTCTTGCCCGGGCAGACATCGGCGCAGTTGCCGCAGCCGAGACAGTCGAGCACGGAGGGCTCAATGCGGAAGTGCATACCCTTCATGGCCTTCGGAGCCAGCATGTCGATGGTCTTGCCCTCAAACTTGGCGGCCTCCTCGTCGTCGAGGACGAACGGACGGATGGCAGCGTGCGGACAGCAGAAGGCACACTTGTTGCACTGGATACAGTTCTCAGGATTCCACTCGGGGACGAAAGCCTCGACGCCACGCTTGTCGTAGGCGGCGGTGCCGGAATCCCAGTGGCCGTTGGTCGTGCCAAACTTCACGAAGTCGGAGACCTTCAGCAGGTCGCCGGCCTGAGCGTTCATCGGGCGAACCACCTCCTTGACGAAAGCGGGAGCGTTGTCCTCGGCAACGGCGTCGTCGGCGAGGTTGGCCCATGCGGGATCCACCGTCAGCTCCTTGTACTCGCCACCGCGGTCAACGGCTGCGTAGTTGAGGTTGACGATATCCTCGCCCTTCTTGCCATAGGACTTGACGATGAAGGCCTTCATCTGGGTGACGGCGAGGTCGGTCGGGATGACCTGCGTGATGCGGAAGAAGGCAGACTGCAGGATGGTATTCGTGCGATTGCCGAGGCCGATCTCCTGGCCGATCTTCGTGGCGTTGATATAATAGACCTTGATGTTGTGCTTGGCGAAATAGCGCTTCACCTTGTTGGGGATGAAGTTGACGAGCTCCTCGCCATCAAAGATGGTGTTGAGCAGGAAGGTGCCACCGTCGCGGAGACCGCGCGTCACATCATACATGTGGAGGTAGGCCTGGACGTGGCAAGCCACGAAGTTAGGCGTATTGACCTGGTAGGCCGAGTGGATGGGCTCGTCGCCGAAACGGAGGTGAGAGCAAGTGAAACCA
>ENA-OPEJ01000659-OPEJ01000659.1-human-gut-metagenome-genome-assembly--contig:-NODE-659-length-12677-cov-2.069561_pt1 | contig 12677 bp, 10 predicted proteins | sample MGYA00241635_ERZ501533 | MGnify/ENA primary metagenome ERZ501533 (study PRJEB25962, sample SAMEA2042378) | human gut metagenome | biome: human gut; feature: human-associated habitat; material: faeces...
GATACAGCTGTCGCACCCGCCAGTATCATCTCAATCGCATCTGCAGCATTCATAATTCCTCCCATTCCAATGATCGGAACCTTTACTGCCTGTGCCGTCTGATAAACCATACGCACGGCTACCGGATGAATTGCCGGACCGGACATCCCACCGGTCTTGTTTGCAAGAACAAATTTTCTCCGGTTGATATCAATCTTCATTCCCGTGATCGTGTTAATCAAAGACAGGGCATCCGCACCACCTGCTTCCGCTGCACGCGCCATCTCTGTGATGTCTGTGACATTCGGACTCAGTTTCATGATCACCGGCTGTTTTGCATACTTTTTCATTTCCTTTGTGATTGCTTCTACCGCTTTCGGATCCTGTCCAAAAGCAATTCCACCCTCTTTTACGTTCGGGCAGGAAATATTGATTTCCAGCATGTCCACCGGCTCTTCTGCCAGCCGTTTTACCACTTCCACATATTCCTCTGTCGAGTGTCCGCATACGTTTACAATAATTTTAGTATCATATTTTTTCAGGAATGGAATATCTCTCTCACAGAACAGATCAATTCCCGGATTCTGCAATCCCACGGCGTTGAGCATCCCGCCATAGACTTCTGCCACACGCGGAGTCGGATTTCCCGGCCACGGTACATTTGCCACACCTTTGGTAACCACCGCACCAAGCCGGTTTAAGTCTGTAAATTCACTGTATTCTGCTCCGGAGCCAAAGGTTCCGGATGCCGTCATTACCGGGTTTTTTAAGGTAACACCACATAATTCCACACTTGTATTCATTACAGATCCACCTCCTCAGCCAGAAATACCGGCCCTTCTTTACAGATTCTCTTGTTTTTCACATTGGAATGTGCATCTTTTTCTTTGGAATTGCACACACATGCCAGACATGCACCGATTCCGCATGCCATCCGTTCTTCCATGGAAATATAACAGGTCATGCCCTGCTCTGCTGCATACGCTTTCAACGCCCGCAGCATCGGTGTCGGTCCGCACGCATATATTACATCTGCATTTAACTTATATTCTTTGATGGCATCCAGCACATTTCCCTTTGCACCGACACTTCCATCTTCCGTTGCCACGTAACAGTCTCCCTGTTCTTTAAATTCATCCAGAAGAAACGTCTGTGCATCCCGGTATCCCATCACACTGACAAATTCACAGGTGCCGGCAGCCTTGATGCTCTTTGCAAGTTCAAGCATCGGAGGAATTCCGATTCCTCCGCCGATCAGGAAAGCTTTCTTTCCCGGCTCCACGGTAAATCCGTTTCCAAGCGGTCCCAGTACCCGGATCGTATCGCCCGCTTTTAACCGGGAGAATTCTTCCGTTCCGGTTCCTTCTCCCGTTACCCGGTATACCAGACGAAGTGTTCCTGCCTCTGCATCAATCCCACACAGACTGATCGGGCGTGGCAGAAGTTTGCTGGCATCATTACTGTACAATGATACAAACTGTCCTGCCTTTGCATGTCCTGCAATATGCTTCGTCTGGATTGTCATGTCATAGATATCTTTTCCGATGTACTGCTGCTTCAGCACCGTAACATTTTCCTGAAATTTTTCGCTCATAAAATCCAACTGTCTCCCTTTTGTAAAATCACGACTTTATTTTTATCTCTGTGCAAGTGCTCCGGATATGTCTGCGATCATATCTTTGACTGCCAGACGGGAGGCATCTGCGAAGTTCTCCGGTGTAATTCCCTGCTCTTTATACTTATCCTGTTTGTAAGCACAGATGATACCACGGGAAGAGTTTACAATTGCTCCTAATCCATCCTCATTAAAGAAATGTACCAGATCCTTGCCCTGTCCTCCCTGTGCACCATAACCCGGTACCAAAATGAACGATTTCGGCATCACTTTACGAAGAATTTCCCCCTGCTCCGGATACGTTGCTCCGACAACTGCTCCAACATAGCTGTAGGAATCTCCCATACATTCGCTTCCCCACTCTGCTACCTTTTCACCAACCAGTTCATACAGCGGACGACCGTCGATCAGACGATCCTGGAACTCTCCGCTGGATGGATTGGAGGTCTTTACGAGAATAAAGATTCCTTTCTTTTCTTCTTTGCATACATCCACAAACGGCTTGATACCATCGGTTCCCAGATATGGATTTACTGTAGCAAAATCCTCATTAAAACCGGTATATGTTTTGCTTCCGATCTGTACTTTTCCGAGATGTCCGGTCGCATAGGCTGCGGATGTGGAACCGATATCCCCACGCTTTACATCTCCGATCACAACCAGATCTTTCTCGTGGCAGTAATCTACCGTCTTCTGGAATGCCGCTACACCGGCCACACCAAACTGCTCATACATCGCGATCTGCGGCTTCACTGCAGGAATCAGGTCGTATGTTGCATCGACAATAGCTTTATTGTACTGCCAGATGGCTTCTGCTGCTCCCTCTAACGTCTCACCGAACTGAGCGAACGCTGCTTTTTGTATGTGCTCCGGCACATAAGAAAGCATCGGATCGAGTCCCACAACGATAGGTGCGTTGGTCTTTTTAATTTTTTCTACTAATTTGTTGATCATGTGATTGATTTCCCTTCTTAATTTATTACTTATTTAATTCATTAAATACAACTTCGCCGTCACAGATCGTGCACTTTACACGTCCCGTAACTTCTTTCCCGTCAAACGGTGTATTTCTTCCCTTGGAAGCAAATGTGTTTTTGTCAATGCGGTAGGTTTCCTCTGGATCAAAGATCACGACATCTGCCGCTTTTCCCGGCTGGATATCTCCCTTATCAATACCGACAATCTGTGCCGGATGGTAACTCATACACGCTGCCATCTGCATCGGCGTCAAATATCCACCGAGTACCAGTTCATTATGTGTAAGACATGCGGCGGTTTCCAGTCCGACAATTCCAAACGGTGCTTCCTGCATCGAACGGTTTTTATCTTCAAATGTGTGTGGCGCATGGTCTGTGGAAATCACTTCCATAATGCCATCCCGCAGTCCCTCACGCAGTGCTTTCACGTCTTCCTTTGTGCGGAGTGGCGGATTCATCTTGTAATTGGTATCCGCTTCTTTCATATCGTCTGTGGACAGCGTAAAGTGATGCGGACACACTTCTGCCGACACCCGGACACCTTCTTCCTTTGCCACTTTTACCATGAGCACGGAATCCTTTGTGGAACAATGACACAGATGAAGCTGTGCCCCGGTATCTTTTGCCAGAATAATATCTCTTGCAACAATCACATCCTCCACGGAATTGGTAATTCCCGGAAGTCCCAGTTCTTTTGCTTTTGCATCGGCATTCATGACACCTCCGCGTACCATATGGATATCTTCGCAATGGGCAAGTACCGGAATGCCCAGACGCGCTGCCTCAAGCATACCGTCCCGATACAAAGCGGCATCCATGACAGATTTTCCGTCCTCGCTGATTGCCGGACTTCCTGCCTTAACCATTCCTTCAATATCCGCAAGTTCTTTTCCCTGCTGTCCCTTTGTCACCGCACCAACCTGCAGGACATGAATACAGCTCCCGGATTTTGCTTTGTTGTGCACATAATTGACAATATCCGGATTGTCTGCTACCGGCTTTGTATTCGGCATGGTCAGCACTGTCGTATATCCACCATGCGCAGCGGCCTGCATCCCGGTATAAATATCCTCTTTCTGTTCAAATCCCGGATCGCGGAAATGTACATGCATATCAATAAATCCCGGCATCACATAACATCCGTCCGCATTGATCACACGTTCGGCTTCTTTTTCCGGAAGTTCTTTTCCAATCTTTTTTATCTTCTGATCTTCGATCAGGACATCTGCCACCTCATCCATCTGTGTTGCCGGATTGATGACATGTCCCCCTTTGATTAAAATGGTCATTCTTTTTCCTTTCTTTTAACGTTTCACAGCAACAGATCCCGAAAAATTCCCACAGATCCGAATACCCTGCGTTGTCTTATAAGCGCGTACTTTATAATATACCGACTTCTTTGAGGTTGTCTTAATTTTGTACTTTGTGGACGTTGTAGCTGCAATCTTTTTATAAGTTCCGTTCTTGCTGGATGCCTGATAAATTTCATACCCTTTCGCACCTGCCGTTTTGCCCCAGGAAATACGCACTGCATTTTTTGCACAGCGGACTGCTTTTATATTCTCTACCGCACCGATACTTGTCCCTGCATTATCCGCATATGCCTTGATACAGATGTTTCCGATTCTTCCACCGTAACTGGTGCTTACATCCGCCACATCTTCCCAGCTGCCACCGCGATAGAGGAAACTCTGATTATAATCACAATATACCCGGCTGGTTAAACTGCTGTCACTGACTGCATATTCCATATCGAGTCCGACACCGCTTTTCTGCAGTTCTACCACAACCGCATAGTAAGTTCCCTGAGGTACGGATACCGCTTTATTCAGCCTGATGGTATGGGTTCCGGCATACGTTGTTGTACCGGACACCTTTGCTGCAAGTATGCCACTCTTAGGATTATGCAGGTTTGTCAGATTCGTATATACACGGATCGTATATGGAACATTCGCATCTTTGGAAAGGGAAATTGAAACTGCTTTCACCAGTTCATTATCTGCCTTTTTTGCCCTGAAAATATTCGCTGAAGTCGAAATTCCACGCAGTTTTCCCACATCTGCCCCACCATCATACTGATAATTATAATCATAATTATCCGCAGACTCAAAATCAAAAATCCATGCAGCATCCTCGATGGATTTATCATAATAAGAAAGCCAGAAATAACTGTTGATATTGTTTTCTGTCTTATCCGACCAGCTGTTCCTGCAAAGCCATGCTCCGTCTCCTGCCGGTTTATTTTTAAACGAAGATGCCGGAAAATTATCATCCCAGCCCACAATATTCACTGCATGGTTCGATGCAACACTGCTTGTCGGGCAGTAATAGGTTGCCACATTCTCTCCTGTTTCTGCATAGACTGCAGATCCCACATAGTTGGCCGTTCCGTCCATATACAGTCCCAGCCCGGCAGATCCGTGCTGCATAATCTCACATTTCACCTGGGTAGCATTTTTGTGAATATTAATAATATATACATTCTGCAGATGTGCCACATCCTGATCAAAAGCGTAACTTTTTGCCAGTGTCGTGGTGGTCGGTGCCAGAGCGTACGGTACACGGTTCTCGTCCGTCACCCCTTCCCACTGCAGAAGCGTCCGGCTCGCGAAATCCAGATTTCCGCCCATGGTCAGATAATTTTTATGGTTCATAATATTTAAAGAGTCGCCAAATGTTCCACCCAGCGGGTCTTCTACATTATTATAAGTAAAATAGGCAAGCTGCAATTCACTCAGATCAATACTTTTGTCTGCCGTCTGATTGTCTGCAATCAGATCAAACTCCGCAAGTCCGATTGCGGAAAATGCCCAGCACGTATCATATTTTCCCTGATCACGCACGCCAGGATAGCGGATCGTAAGTTCCGACAACTTGTTCATATAGGCGGACGGCACTGCTTCTGCCTTTTTCAGCCTGGATTTTGTTTCTTGTACCACCGGAACATTTTCACTTTTGGGTGACTCTGTGTATCCGCCGGTTTTCTGGGCATAAACCCGTTCCTGCATTCCCGGAACAGCAGTTATGACAACTGCTGCAGAAAGCAAAAATGCTGCAAGCCTTCTGGTTTTATTTTTCATTTTCTACCTCTTTCTTATCGTCAGTTTTCTTCTTTCCATTATAAATATGAACCAGCTGCACTGTCAAACATTTTGCGCAAAAAAGGCACTGATTATCAGTGCCTCTCTTCCCGTTTATTTTGCCGCAATGACATCTGCCATATCATAATGTCCTGCAGGCTTTCCTTTTAAAAATTTTGCTGCTTCCACAGCGCCCTTTGCAAATACCGCCTTGGAGTATGCCGTATGCTTGAATTCAATCACCTCATCCTGTCCGGCGAAAATCACTTCATGCTCTCCGACAATATTGCCGCCACGAACAGAAGAGAGTCCAATTTCGTATTTATCCCTCTTCTTGCGCTTCTGGCTTCTGTCATAGGTATAGGTATATGCCTCATCCAGTGCCTCATTCATGGAATCAGCCAGTGCCAGTGCCGTGCCGCTCGGTGCATCCAGCTTCTGGTTATGATGTTTCTCTACAATCTCCATATCAAATCCTGCCGGCGCAAATACCTGCGCAGCTTTTTTGAGCAGTTCCATCAGAGTATTGATTCCGAGAGACATATTTGCGGATTTTAAAATTGCAACTTTTTCGTATGCTTTTTCCACATCGGCAAGCTGCTGTTCGGAAAGTCCTGTCGTACAAAGCACGATCGGAATCTGTTTTTCCACACCATATGCAAGCAGCGCATCCACTGCTTTTGCATTGGAAAAATCAATGATTACATCCGCATCCACCGTACACTCTTTCAGACTGGCAAATACCGGATAATCATTTTTGATTCCATCATAAGTATCAATTCCTGCAACAATCTCAATGTCCTCATCCTGCGCACAGATTCCTGTGATACACTGTCCCATCTTCCCGTTGCAGCCATTCATGATCGCTCTTGTCATTTTCTTTTGTGCCTCCCTGATCTATGCTAAAATTCCATAATTTTTCATTACTTCTGCAAGTTTCTTTGCATTAGCCTCGCTCATCTCACAGAGTGGGGAACGAAGAGGTCCTACTTCCATACCCATCAGGTTTAATGCCTTCTTAACCGGAATCGGATTTACTTCGGAAAACAGTGCATCTACCAGTGGAAGCGCCTCCAGCTGCAGTTTTCTTGCTGTCTTAATATCACCCTTGAAGAAGCTTTCACACATTGCGTGTACTTTGCCCGGTGCCACATTGCTCCATACCGAAATAACACCGACAGCTCCGATGGACATCAGTGGTACGACAAGTCCATCTTCTCCGGAATACAGATCCAGTTTTCCGTCGGTAAGTGCCATCGTCTTGGAAGCCTGTGCCAGATTTCCGGTTGCTTCCTTTAATCCTACGAGATTACTCTTGGTGCGGACCAGCTCGGCAACCGTCTCCGGAAGAAGATTACATCCGGTACGTCCCGGCACATTATACATAATGATCGGACACTTGGTGCTGTCTGCGATCTGTGAATAATGGCTGATCAGGCCTGCCTGTGTTGCCTTGTTATAATATGGTGTAACGATCAGAAGTCCGTCTGCTCCTGCCTCTTCTGCCTCCTGTGAAAGCTGGATGGCTGTACGTGTGCAGTTTGAACCGGTACCTGCCACAACCGGAAAACGATGTTTTGTAAACTCGATGGCTGCCTTGATCACATCACGGTGTTCTTCCATCGTAAGTGTTGCGCTTTCTCCTGTCGTACCTGCAATTACGATGGCATCTGTACCACCGTCAATCTGCTGGTTGATCAGTTCCTCAAGTTTATCATAATTAACTTCCTCATTGTTCTTCATTGGTGTCACGATTGCGACTCCGGCTCCCTTAAAAATTGCCACTGTTTTATTCTCCTTTCTAAATAAAAAAACCAGCTCAAAACGAGCTGGTCAATCTAACCTTTTTTAGATCTGATAGCTCTCCATCCACGCTCATACGCTTCTGACAGTCATACGATTATTCACCGCATGCCCAAAAACCAGACTGCAGTCATCCGGTTCTTTCGGCGCTTTCCCCTTTTACCTGCATTCGACTGTGTCTGCCACATCCAACAGGCTACTCATGAATTACGCGACCTCTATCCCATGTATTTCTTTCATTCTACCACCACCGGCATAGTCTGTCAATCTATTTCTCCGGTGCGATATTATAAACCTCGTCTGCTGCCTCACGGATTTTTTCATCCAGAACGCGTCCTGTGCAGACCAGAGTCATTTCTTCCGGCTTTGCGGCAAACAGCTCACAGATTTCTTCAGGGCTTATCACCTTTTCGTCCACAATTCCAAGTACCTCGTCTAAGATTAGCATATCGCAGGCACCTGTCGTAACGACTTTCTTTCCGTAATTGAATCCATTGCGCAGATTCATACTTTCTTCCTGTTTTGCCTCCTCGGAAAGTGCCTCAAAACACTCATCCGATTTTGCAAAACGGAATATTTTTATTTCCGGCTCCAGCCGGCTTAAAAATGTCAGTTCGTTTTCATTTTTTCCCTTCAAGAACTGAATGATAATGACGCTTTTTCCCTCGCTGGCAATACGAATTGCATTCCCGATTGCCGCGGTCGATTTACCATGTCCCTCTCCATAATAAACCTGAATCACTCCTCTGTCCATTTCAGCCTCCATGATATCTCTTAACCAAATGAAATCTTATGTAAGATAACACAAAAGCGTCAAATAATCAAGTCTACTCCAGGAATTCAATCTTGCTGACGGATACCTCGTAAGCAACCCTCTGCTCCACCTGTGTCTCACTGACTTTCTTTACATACTCGCGGCTCTGGATTCTTCCCCAGATCTGCACATGTGATCCGACCTCGAATCCGGATGCAAATCTTGCATTTCTGCCCCAGCAGATGCAGGGAATATAGTCCGATTTGCCATATGACCGGTTGACTGCGACCAGAAGATCCGCGATCTCCCTTCCCAGAGGTGTTTTTCGGTATACCGATTCCTTACAGATAAATCCATCCAGAAAAATCTGGTTGGCTGCATTTTCTTCCTCAAACTGCTCAACCAGTTCAAACTCCCTCGCAAAAACCGATAACACCAGACGGTTTTTATGCTCCTCATGCCGGTTGAATGAACGGAACTGTCCTGTAATATAGACGCATTTTCCCTCCGCACTCTCCTGCACATTGACCAGACGCTCCGATACCATCACCGGAATATAATCGACGAAACTGGACAGGCGGTGGACAGATACTTCCACCATATAAAATCCTTCCCCATATACCTCGTGACTATACGAAAAGTCCGATACAATTTCTCCCATAATAGTGACCTGATTGTTTTCACACATTTTATCTGCCATGAATACTCCTTCCTTTTGTGGAAATTTTTGATAGGCTTCTGTTTTACCATTTAATGGTTGGTAGAAATCATCAAACCTTGTCGATAAGGCCGGCGAAAACTATCTAAAACGCTTAAATCGCCGGTGTGCGTTGAAAAAAGCTTGCGAAATCAGCTTTTTATGATAAAATAGGATAGGTTATTTATGTAAAGTTAAACAATATTAAAAAGAAGGTTAAATTTATGGTAACAACAAGAGACGACATTCGTAATATCGCAATCATCGCCCATGTCGATCATGGTAAAACCACACTGGTCGATGAGCTGTTAAAACAAAGCGGTGTGTTCCGTGCCAATCAGGAAGTACAGGAACGTGTCATGGATTCAAACGATATCGAGCGTGAGCGTGGTATCACTATCCTGTCCAAAAATACCGCTGTATTTTATAAGGATACAAAAATCAACATTATCGATACGCCTGGCCATGCCGATTTCGGTGGTGAGGTAGAGCGTGTTCTTAAGATGGTAAATGGTGTAGTCCTCGTCGTAGACGCATTCGAGGGAACCATGCCGCAGACCAAATTCGTACTGATGAAAGCACTTGCTTTAAATCTCCCGGTTATTGTCTGCATCAACAAGATCGACCGTCCGGAAGCGCGCCCTGCAGAAGTGATTGATGAGGTGTTAGAGCTTTTCATGGATCTGGATGCTTCCGATGAGCAGCTTGACTGCCCGTTCATCTACGCTTCCGCAAGAGACGGATACGCTATGTACAATCTCGACGATGAAAAGAAGGACATGACTCCTCTTTTCGAGACGATCGTAAACTATATCCCGGCCCCGACCGGAGATCCGGATGCCAACACACAGGTTTTAATCAGTACCATCGATTACAACGAATACGTTGGCCGTATCGGTATCGGTAAAGTCGACAACGGTTCCCTGAAAGTCAACCAGGAAGCAGTCGTTGTCAACCATCACGATCCGGACAAACTTGAGAAAGTCCGCATCAGCAAACTGTATGAGTTCGATGGTTTAAATAAAGTAGATGTCAGTGAAGCAAAGATCGGTTCCATCGTAGCCATCTCCGGTATTGCGGACATTCACATTGGAGATACCATCTGTTCTCCGGAAAATCCGGTAGCTATTCCGTTCCAGAAGATTTCCGAGCCGACTATCTCCATGAATTTCATCGTAAACGACAGTCCTCTCGCCGGTCAGGAAGGAAAATATGTCACTTCCCGTCATATCCGCGACAGACTGTTCCGTGAGTTAAATACCGATGTTTCTCTCCGTGTCGAAGAAACCGACAGCCCGGACAGCTTAAAAGTATCCGGCCGTGGTGAACTGCATCTGTCCGTCCTGATCGAGAATATGCGCCGTGAAGGATATGAATTTGCAGTCAGCAAAGCCGAGGTTCTCTATCACTACGATGAGAATGGCAAAAAACTTGAGCCAATGGAACTTGCTTACGTGGATGTACCGGATGAATTTACCGGCGCCGTTATCTCCAAACTGCAGCAGCGGAAGGGTGAACTTTTAAATATGGGTTCCATTGCCGGCGGTTATACCCGTCTGGAGTTCAAGATTCCTTCCCGTGGTCTGATCGGATATCGTGGGGAGTTCATGACCGACACCAAAGGAAACGGTATCATCAATACCATGTTTGACGGATATGAGCCATTCCGCGGTGAGATCGCTTACCGTTCTACCGGTTCCCTGATTGCATTTGAGACCGGTGAATCCGTAACTTACGGTCTGTTCTCCGCACAGGAGCGTGGTACGCTCTTTATCGGACCTGGCGAAAAAGTATATTCCGGTATGATCATCGGACAGAGTTCCAAAGCCGAAGATATTGAGTTAAATGTCTGCAAGAAAAAGCATCTGACCAATACACGTTCCTCTTCTGCAGATGAGGCACTGACTCTGGTTCCGCCTCGCAAATTAAGCTTAGAGCAGGCTCTTGACTTCATTGATACCGACGAGCTTCTTGAGGTAACTCCGGAAAGCCTGCGTATCCGCAAGAGAATTCTGGATCCTACGATGCGCAAGCGTGCTTCCATCGCCAAGAAAAATGCCATGAAATAAATAACAGGCAAAAACATACACTTACAATTACTCCACCTCCATGGTGGAGTAATTTTTTACAGGAGACGTTCCATGGATTTGAAGAATTTTACAAAACATTTGATTTATCAGAGTGCAAATACACAGATCCCGGATAACTTCAGCCGGTTTCAGATTCTGCATCCGGAATATTCGGCTCATGAAAGCGTTGTCAAAACCTATCCGCTTCCGGAAAATGAACATCTGTTTTCCCTGCTGTGGGATATTCATGACGGACATATGCTTTCTGCAACGATTCTGCCCTCCCAGCCCTCGTTCCTTTATGAAAAAGAGTTTACACCCGGCATGCGCACGCAGATGCACTCACACGAATATCTGGAATTGTTTTATATCATTGACGGAGAATACCGGCAGAAAATTCTGGGCAATGAATTTACTTTTCACCGGGGTGAAGTCTGCCTGATCGACAAAAACTGTCTGCATCAGGAAATCATGGAAGGAACTTCTGCCACACTTCTGTTTCTTGGCATTACCAATGTGATGTTTCAGGACATTATGAAACGGCAGATTACAACAGAGCGTATCAGCTCGTTCCTGAAGATGGCACTGATGGAACAGAAATCGCTCCAGCAATATCTGCATTTTCTCCCTCAGGCAGAGGAGGCAGTCTCACAGATGGATGAAACCATGACATCACTTCTTTTGGAATTACAGCGTCATGATGAGGCTTCTCCGATCATCTGTCGGGGACTTCTCCTGCGCATTTTTCGTATTTTAAATACACAATATGAATTTTCGCTGTCAAAAAAACTGCGACAGAAAATGAACTGGATTTTATATGAAGAAATTTCTGATTATATGAAGCAGCATATGAAAAACATTTCCATACGAATGCTCTGTGAAGAATTCCATTTTCAGGAAGATTATTTCAACCGGTTACTGAAAAACCGGACCGGAATGACTTATACGGAATATCTGCAGCATCTGCGTCTGCAGAAAGCCGAAGAACTGTTGCTGCACACCAGACTGACAATCGATGCGATTGCTGCCGAAGTCGGCTACAAAAACAAAGGATATTTCTACAAAATATTTACGGAACGGCACCGGATGACTCCGGCACAGTTCCGCAAAGAATCCTGTTGATATTTTATTTTATAAATCCCATTTCCAGTCACGGATCTCCGGCATATCAACACCATACTCATGAATGTACTGCTTGTGTTCTACAAGCTTGTCATTCATTTTCTGTGTCAGATAAGCGCCACGATTTCCTAACTGTGGAAGATGCTCAATTACGCTCTTTACCAGATGGAAACGGTCAATCTCATTCTGTACACGCATATCGAATGGTGTTGTGATGGTTCCTTCCTCCTGATATCCGTATACATGAATATTTCTGTTGGTACGACGATAGGTCAGCTCGTGGATCAGTGTATGATACCCATGGAATGCAAAGATGATTGGCTTATCTTTGGTGAACAGTGCATCGTACTCTGCATCTGTCAGACCATGCGGATGCTTGGTGCTTGGCTCAAGTTTCATCAGATCGACAACATTGATCACGCGAATCTTAATCTCCGGCATTGCCTTTCTTAAAATCGTAACTGCTGCTAATGTCTCCAGTGTCGGAGTATCTCCACAGCATGCCATAACCACATCAGGCTCCTGTCCCTGGTCGTTACTTGCCCACTCCCAGATGCCGATACCCTGTGTACAATGCTTTA
>ENA-OPEJ01000674-OPEJ01000674.1-human-gut-metagenome-genome-assembly--contig:-NODE-674-length-12480-cov-2.887002_pt1 | contig 12480 bp, 8 predicted proteins | sample MGYA00241635_ERZ501533 | MGnify/ENA primary metagenome ERZ501533 (study PRJEB25962, sample SAMEA2042378) | human gut metagenome | biome: human gut; feature: human-associated habitat; material: faeces...
GGCGTAGTCGCCTACCAGTCCCATGAGTACCGGACCTACGGCACCGCCCACCGGCGACATCATCAGGAAGGAAGAGGCGCGTTTCGTATGGCTCCCCAGCCCTTTCAGGGAGAGAGCAAAAATGGTGGGGAACATAATGGCTTCGAAAGCATAGCCGCAAAGCAGGGCTACGAACGACACAGAGCCTAAATCCAAAATCACCAGCAGCGTAGTGATAACCGTTCCCGTGGCACACCAGAAGAGCATCTTCTCGGCACGGACGCGGCGCATAATCCAGCTTCCCACGAAACGTCCTACCATGAACAGTCCCAGTCCACCGAACGAAAGTACCAGCGAAGCATCGCGGGCATTCATCCAGCCGACCTCCGTCACGTAGTTGATAAAGAAACTATTGATGGAAATTTCAGATACCTCGTAAGCAAACAGTGCTACCAGTCCGAACACAAAAAGCTTATGTGCCCACAAACCTACGCGATGACCTTCGCTATCTACCTCCTCTTCATGAGGAATTTCCGGCAGACGTACGCGCATAAAAGCCAGCGCAGCCAGCAGGACAATCACTCCCATTACGGCATACGGAAGGGCCACATTACCGCTTGCTCCCTTGTCTTCGTCAGAGAAAAGCAAGAGACCGGTCAGAATCGGTGCAAAGATACATCCCAGCCCGTTGAATGACTGAGCGAAATTCAATCGGCTGGCAGCCGTTTCCCGTGCTCCCAATTCTGTGACATACGGATTGGCGGCCGTTTCCAGGAAAGTTAGTCCACACCCGATAACGAATAACGAGAACAGGAACATATTGAACGAAGCTATATATTGTCCGGGAATGAACAACAACGAGCCTATTCCGTAGAGCAACAAACCAAGTACTACTCCCTTACGGTATCCGTGACGGTTGATAAACAATCCGGCCGGAATGGCCATGATGAAATATCCCATGTACATCGTAGCCTGAATCATGGCCGAATGGGTACGGGTAATGGTAAGCAACTCCTGGAAATGCTTGTTCAGCACGTCCAGAATGGCATGAGCAAATCCCCACAGGAAAAAGAGGGACGTAATCAGTACAAAGGGGAACAGGTATTGGCGTTCCACCAGGGCAATTCCTTTTTTCTTCATCCGTGCCCCTCCTTTATACATACGACAAGAGTTCCGGCAAATCGGTGATGATTACATCCGGAAGTGTTTCATCTATTTCTTCGTTGCCCCAGCCTTCACCTTTCAGCCAGGCCACCTTGCAACCCACAGTTTTTGCGGGTACCACGTCCTTGGAAAAAGAATCGCCTACTACCAATACATTCTCGGCAGGCAGTCCCATGGCTTCTACGCCCAGGCGATAGATGGCAGGATCGGGCTTGCGCACTCCTACTACCGACGATTCGATGATGTCGGCAAAGAAATCGAACAAACCGAAGTCTTTCAGAATGGTCTGAATATTTCCATAGAAATTGGATACCAGCACCAGTTTATAGCGTTCGGAAAGTGCCTTCACTACGGGACGAGTACGTTCCAGCACGTCCAGCACATAACGGTAGCAGCTGTCGGCCACTTTTTCGGCATAGTTTTCCCGGCAGGCTTCTTCTTCGTCCAGCTTGCCTTGTTCCACCAGGTACTTCACCTGAATGTCGGTCTTGATGCGCAACACATCGTGGAAATTATGCTCCGGCTTGACCAGCGGCACACGGGCCAGCGTACGTTCCCCGTGCACGTATGCCTCGCGGAAACTTGTCTTGTCCACTGGCACCTGAAACTCTTCATACTTGCTCCACAATACTTCCGCCCAATGACGGCTGTTTGTATCGATTGTTCCTCCGTAATCAAAGATTACGCCTTTTACATCTGTCAGTTTACTCATCTTTAGTCTTATTTGAGGTGCCGTTGCCAACCTTCATCAGCAACACGCCAATTACAATCCATATCAATTCACGCACACGGGTAATCAGTCCCGTATAGATGCCAAATGCACTCGGAATGGCCAGTCCGCCTACCGCCAGCGCAAATCCTCCCTCACGCGCCCCAAGCTGCATGGGCGAGAAGAAGAACAGGTTGGCAAACAAGGAGGTGAAGGCCATGATCAGAATACAGGCCAGGAAGCTCACATGGTCGGTCAGAATGTTCAGGATAAAGAACACTTCGGCACAACCTACGATACGTGCCATGAACTCCAGTCCCAACGCCACATAGAACGTGCTTTTCCGTTGCTTGTGCAATTCAGCTATCTGTGCGTCTACCCGCTCCAATGTCTCTCTCTTTTCGGTCAGGAAACGGCTGGCCCAGCGCTTCACATAAGGCACGTGACACAACAGCTTGAACGTGCGCACCGCCATCCCGTTACGGTATCCTTTCATAAAGAAATAAATGGCCAGCAAGCAGACAAACGCCACTACCGCCAACATGATACCCAGTCCCCAGATCGGCTCAAAAATCACAAAGAGCACCGCCGATACCAACCAGAACCAGAAATGGGAAAAGATGTGCATCATCGCATAGAGAATAACCGACGAGGTGGCCTTGCTGGCACCTACGTAAGGCGTAAGCTCCATGATGCGGTATGGCTCACCGCCCATCAGTCCCACCGGAGTGGCATAGTTCAGGGCAAAACCGGATACGGTCAGCTTATAGACTTTCCAGAAGGGCACCTTGGCATGTTTCCCATCGCGGATAATGACATACCATGACCAGGCATTCAGGTAATAGATGAACACCCACAGAAGAATCACGGCCGGGAACCACACCCCTGCCTTGCGCAAGTTCTGCCACAGCTCCTGATAATCCATATCGAACGTGCAGAGCATGACCACAATGGCAAAGATGCCGAAAAACCAAAATATATTCCGAAACTTTTCCTTCATCACTTGGCGTATTTATGGTAAAGATATGCGCACAATGCCTCATGACGACGACGCATGTACACAAACAGACTGGTCATCACCACCATCTCAAAAATGAAATACAACCACGGTTCTCTTATCAGCAGGCTGATGTAAAGGGCTATCGCGCGGGTATTGAATGTCAGGATGTTGGTGTATTTCATCAACGGCAAGCTCAGGGCACGGAACTCATCGCGCAACTCCTGAGGAATATTGTCACCGTAACGTTCCTGCACAAAGGCGTAGAAACGCTGGAAATTGGGAGTCATCTGTTCCTGCTTGCGGGTATAGTTGCCATAGAAATACAGGAAGGCCTTCCACCAGAAGTTGCCTTTCCACGGCAGACTATGGAAAATCTCACGTTGCTGCTTGAAGTTATCCAGCTCACTACCTGCCTTTCCCTTCAGGAAGAACAAATGAATGTTGCGGTAATAATCGGCCAGCGTGCATTGCTTGCTATGGCACACCGTACCTGAGAACCAGGCTATCAGCCAGATATAAATGCTCCAGGTCTGTCCGGAAGCCTCTCCCAAATGGAAAGGAAGCGGCTGGTTCATCAGGCGCAGACAGATGGCGACATAGATGGTGATAAACCAAAGATCGCCGGCAAATCCGTCGAGCATACGTCCCCAGCGGGTTTTCTTGCCGGTCATACGTGCCAGCTGTCCGTCGCAACTATCATAATGGTTGGCCCACATCAAGAGGAAAATACCAATCAGCGTATGCGTCATGTCAGGATAGTAAAACATCACCCCTGCCGCTACTCCTAAAATGATGGAAAGAATGGTCACTACATTGGGATGAACCCCGAAACGCTGGAAAAACAACGCCCACACATAACCTATCGGGCGATTGAAATGGATGTCCAGAAACTCTTCTGTATCCATGGACTTGAAAGAAGCCTCTACTCCTTTTTTCTCCGTACTCATTATTTTTCTAATTTGTGGATAATACGATTATAGATACACTTGGCGATTTCCGGTCCGGCTTCTTCACGGCAACGGGCAAAGCTGGGCCAGTCGTTAAAGTCGATGATGCGGATTTCACCGGTAGCCGATACCACACAGTCGCCTCCGTATACAGGCACATTCAGTACCTCGGCTGCCTTGTTGGCGTATGCCTGAAGCTGCTTGACATCGAACGGGAAACCTCTCGTGGCTCCGTTAATGGCTTCCAGTCCGAACTTGCTGTGTGACTGTTCCGTTGGATAGAAGGTATAAAAGAAATCTGTTCCTTGTACCCCGTAGAACTTCACCAAATCTCCCACCAGGTGTTCGTTGACAACTGCCACCGGAATGTTCCGTTTCCGGAAATCGGCCATCACCACTTCCGCTTCTTCCCGGCATTCCACGTACACCACGTCTTCTTTCACCATGGCATGTGAATTGCCTCGCTTAATCCAGCAAGGGAACACGGAAGGAGTAAACTTTTCATCAGTAGAAATAATAAAACTCCGGGGATGTGGCACTTCATTTGCCACCAGCAGCTCCGTCATCTGCTGACGGACACAGTTGTCAATGCCATACGCAGAGTTCACCACCAAGGCACCCCCGTCTTCCAGTTTTTTCAACCGCTCAATGGTGGCGCGGTCGCGAGCCATGTCGAAAATAAACTCACCCTCTATGTTCTGAGCAACAAATTCCTTTTCCGGATAAATTGTCACCTCACACCCCATTCTCTCCAATGCTTCTGCCGCAAGCCGAAGGATTGCCGCATCATTGTCTACGTGATTCGGGGAATATTCATTACCACGGCTCACACCAATCACCCGAATCTTCTCTCCTCTTTTACACATTCTATCTTGTTATTCTTATTTTCTAGATTTTACGCAAAAAATCAATGTTGCTTATTCTGTTTTTAATCTTGTCCGTTCAAAAAAGCCTCTGCTTTTACAATGTCCCCCGCATGGTCCACATCCAAAATTTTTGAGAAAGGATAAGCCTTGAGCCGAAGGCCGTCGGCTACCAGCTGACGCTGAAAATTACGCATGCGCGACATGCCCTGCGCCATACATTTCTCCAATGTCACGATTGAGTTGGGCGACAGGCAATAGATTCCCCCTGAGATGTAACGCGTATCAGGCTGCAAAGTATCATAGAAACCGGTAATATTACGGTCCTCGTCCGTACCGATATACAACGGTTTTTCGTCGTCGATGTAATCCGTGACGGCCATCATGCTATCCCCTTCAAAAGCCTTGAAAGCGTCAATAAAGCGTGAAAACTCCTCTTCCCGGAAAATCGTGTCGACCGTAGTCAGGCAGAAACGGTCGTCCTTCAGGTAACGGCTCAGTTCGTAAAAACTGTGCATGGAACTAGGTGTCGTCTTGACAATAACCCGCAAAGGCACTTCCGATGTTTTTTCCAGCTTGCTCAGGTGTTCCTTTGTCAAAGCCACCTCATTGTTGATAATGACCACCACTTCTTCTGCTCCGTTCTTCGCAAAGATGTGAATCAGACGGTCAATCATGGCCATACCGTTCAGTTGCACCAGTGGTTTGGGCAACTGAACTCCTTCTTGTGCCAGCCGGGAACCTTCCCCGGCTGATATGATTGCAAACTTCATGTTATTCCTCTTCTATACTGTCTAATTTCAGTTTATCACTGTCATCTCGTTTCTCATAATACTGCTTGCGCAACGGGCGGGCACTGATTTCTTTTTCCCAGGCACGGTTGCGGAACACATCCATGGCTACGTACACTGCCTGACGGAAAGAATCTTCCGAAGCAATGCCTTTTCCGGCAATATCGTATGCCGTACCGTGAGCAGGTGAGGTGCGTACGATAGGCAAGCCGGCGGTGAAGTTTACTCCTTCATCCATGGCCAGTGCCTTGAACGGAGCCAGTCCCTGGTCATGATACATGGCCAGAATACCGTCGAAATGCGTATAATTGCCTGAGCCCATGAAACCATCGGCAGGATACGGTCCGAAGCACTGCACACCGCGAGCTATCATCTCTTTCATAGCCGGAATAATCACTTCCTGCTCTTCTGTTCCCAACAGTCCGTTGTCTCCCGCATGAGGATTCAGTGAGAACACAGCAATACGCGGATTGTCGATGCCGAAATCCTTCTTCAGTGAGCGATGGAAAATCTCCATCTTTTCCATAATCAGTTCTTTGGTCAGTTCACCGGCAATGTCGCGCACGGGTACATGGCCAGTCACCAGTGCCACACGGAAATCACCTTTCAGCAGAATCATCAAGGCCTTCTGTCCTTCACCTACACGTTCTTCAATGTATTCCGTATGTCCCGGGAAATGGAACGCATCCGACTGGATGGTATGCTTGTTGATAGGAGCCGTTACCAGCACATCGAACAAACCTTCCCGGTAATCGGCCAACGCTCTTTCCAGTGCAGCTAATGCCGCTTTTCCGGCTTCGGGAGTCGGTTTGGTCAGTTCCACCTTCAACTCCTCTTCTATGCAGTTCACCACGTTCACTCTTCCGTCCTGCACCTCTTCAGCAGAATTTACAATGCTGAAACTGGTCTGTATCTCCATAGCCTTGCGGTGATACGCAGCAACCTTGGGAGAACCGTACACCACCGGCGTACAAAGTTCCAGTATGGTGGGGTCAGAGAAAGTCTTCAATATCACTTCATAGCCTACCCCGTTTATATCTCCATGAGTGATTCCCACTCTAATTTTACGATTTTCCATATTTATTGCTTATTCTGTTCAGCTTCTTGTTTGATTTGTTCTTCCGAGATGGAATTGTCTACCGGAATCTCCGACACTTCTTTTTCTGAAGGAAGCTTCAGTGTATATAACGCCGCGTTCAGCTTGCGAATCTGGTCACGTTTCAGCTTGCCCGGGTTATAAACAAAACCTTCCACCACGATAACCCGTGCATTGTCACGGTCTACCCGCACATGCGATACGAACGGGCCACCCATGGCATCGTTCTTCATTTCCCACAATCCGCGGGCCTCGAATGCATAGTCTCCCTTCACGGCAATGTTGCGCGTCTCAACAAAGATAGAATCGGCTGTTTCCATGTACATGCCTTCACGCGCACCCGGCAGATTGACTTTCATCACGGAGTCACGTTTATGAATGAAATACTCTTTGGTAAACGTATCGTGGTCACGGAACGGATAAGCATACATCACGAAGTTCAAGTCATTCAGGTTGCTCGAAGCCCACAGAAAATTCTCACCCTGCTTGTACGATTCCATTTCCACCGGCATCCAGATGTCGCAATCAAACATGCTCTGTACCTTGGCCGAAAGTGTTTCATTGTGTTTTTTCTCCAGCAACTTCACCTGACGGTTCATTTCGGCACGGGTAAAGAAGTCAATAATCACCTGACCGTTTTTCGAAACATAGTCTGCAAACTCCTTCTGGTTAGGTGCCTGAATAGTCATAATCATCTGCGGAGACGAATAGGCATCACGCGTATACTTGAATTTGGGCTGCGTATAAATGTCCTGAATATCTACAATAATGATGTTACGGAACAGACGCATCGAACGGTCAAAAAAGTCAGGCCGCACACGCGAAATACGGAAAGAGCGTTCAGCCTGAGGCAATCCCGGCACATCCGTGTCCAGCACATGAAACAGTGCACTGTCCGGACTCATCCAGCATTTGTCATCGGCCACCACCATCACTTCATACGGGCGTCCGCTTGACACCGGAGTAATGATACTCTTCCCCCCGTTGCGGCAGGAAGCAAGCGACAGCACCGCCAGGGCCATTCCAAGGTAAAATGTCATTCGTTTCATTATGTTTCTTGTATTAAAAGGTTTCACTTTCTTTCTCTTTTTTCTCTGCCTGCTGCTGGGCGGTAGAAAGCATGCCGCAAGCCGCAAAGATATCTTCTCCGCGTGAAGCGCGAATAGTAGCAAACAAGCCGTGCTGTGTCAGATAATCACGAAAAGCAATCATCGACTCCATATCCGTTCCTTCCAAATCCACGTTCGGGATGGCATGAAAACGAATCAGGTTCATCCGGCAGTCCAGTCCACGAAGCAGTTTCACCAGTTCCTTGGCATAAATCAGGCTGTCGTTCACCCCCTTGAACACGATGTATTCAAAAGACAGGCGGCGCTGCTTGCTGAAATCATACCGGCGGAGTATATCCACCATCTCGGTAATGGAGAAAGCCTTTTCTGCCGGCATCAGCTCCCTGCGCTGGGAAGGGAAAGGAGAATGCAGACTGATGGCCAGATGGCAGTCACTTTCTTCCAGAAAACGTTCCAGTCCTTTCCGCAGTCCTACGGTAGAAACCGTGATACGCTTCGGGCTCCATTTGTAGCCATAATCGGCAGTCAGGATTTCTAAGGCACGCAGCACTTCGTCCAGGTTGTCAAACGGTTCGCCCATGCCCATAAATACCACGTTGGTCAGCGTATCCCGTTCCGGCACAGAATAAATCTGATTCAGAATCTGGGCAGCTGTCAGGCTGGTCGTGTATCCCTGCTTTCCGGTCATACAGAATTTGCAGTTCATCTTGCATCCCACCTGTGACGACACGCACAAAGTAGCCCGATCGTCATCGGGAATATATACGGATTCTATGTAATCACCTTCGGGCGTACAGAACAAGTATTTCACCGTTCCGTCTACCGAACGCATCTCATGCACCGGTGCACTGGCTCCCACCTCGTAGTTCTCCATCAGCCGCTCACGGTTTTTGAGCGAAAGGTTTGTCATCTCTTCAATGGAGCCAACTTTCTTGTCGTACAGCCACGATGCAATCTGCCCGGCAGTAAATTTAGGCATTCCCAAATCCTGCACAATGGCTTTCAGCTCGCCCAATGTTTTGCCTAATAAAGGAGTTTTTTTCGTCATAGCGCTCTTTACTTCTTTATGCCACAGGCTTTTACTCATTTCCAGTCCTCTCTTGTCAGGACTGGAGTACTTCCCCTGAAGTACTGGAGTACTGCCAAGGAAGTACTAGAGTACTTTCGAGGAAGTACTGAGACATTCCCGGTTCCTTAAACGAAAGCACTGCGCATATTCCACATATTTAGCGTACAAAGTTAGGGAAAAAATAAGATATATTGCCTATCTTTGTATGTATAAATGTATTAAATTATGAATAACCAAGTAACTTGCTTCCTTTTATACGGAAGTGATAACCAGCAGAATAAAACCATCAAAGGCCTGACGGAGAGTTCCCGAACAGACCAGATATTCTTACTAACTGACCATCCGGAGGACAAAGACATTCCCACGGAGAAATGCCATTTTCTTCCCTCTTTCTCCTTCCAGCATACCGAAGGCATCCGGCAGATGCTTGCCCTCACCCGCACTCCCTACCTCCTTATTTATACCAAGCCCCACACATTAGATATGGGCTACATGGCACTGGAGCGCATGTGCGACTATTTAGCCGCACCGGAATCGGGCATGGTTTATGCCGACCATTATCAGGTGACAGAGGGAGTGCGAAAGCCTCATCCGGTCATCGACTACCAACCGGGAAGCGTGCGCGATGACTTTGACTTCGGCTCGGTGCTGCTCTTCAAGACGGCGGCCTTGCAGGAAGCATTCGACACCATCACCCACCAGCCCGAATACCAGTATTCTGCCTTGTATGCCGTGCGGCTGGCACTTTCACAGAAATACGAACTGACACACATACGTGAGTTTCTTTATACCGAAATCGAAGAAGACACCCGCCTGTCGGGCGAAAAACAGTTTGACTACGTAGACCCGCGCAACCGGAGCGTACAGCTGGAACGGGAAACGGCATTTACTTATTACCTGAAAAATATTCATGCCTTCCTGCCTCCGGTGGAGCGCGAAATCGATTTGTCGGAAGGCGAGTTTGCATACGAAGCTTCGGTCATCATCCCCGTGCGCAACCGCATCCGCACCATTGCCGACGCCATTGAATCGGTACTGAAGCAGGAAACAGACTTCCCGTTCAACCTGATTGTCATCGACAACCATTCCACCGACGGCACCACGGAGTGCATTGACCAATATGCCGGGAACGAAAAAGTGATTCATCTCATTCCTGAACGTGACGATTTGGGCATCGGCGGATGCTGGAACCTGGGTGTGCATCACCCTCTCTGCGGACGCTTTGCCGTACAGCTCGACAGCGACGACTTGTACAGCAGTCCGTCTACCCTCCAGACCATTGTCGACAAGTTCCGCTGGGAACGCTGCGCCATGGTTATTGGCTCTTACCGCATGACCAACTTCCAACTGGAGACACTGCCGCCGGGCGTCATCGACCACAAGGAATGGACCGATACCAACGGACACAACAACGCCCTCCGCATCAACGGACTGGGTGCTCCGCGTGCTTTCTTCACGCCGCTGCTGCGGAAAATCCGTGTACCGAACACCAGCTATGGCGAAGATTATGCGTTAGGACTGGCTTTCTCCCGGGAATACCGCATCGGACGTATCTACGACGTACTTTATTTGTGCCGTCGCTGGGAAGGCAATTCCGACGCGGCCCTGAGTATTGAGAAGCAGAACCAGAACAACAGCTACAAAGACAGCCTGCGTACCCTGGAAATACGGAAACGCCAGGCCCTGCTCCGTCACCCTCTTTCATGGGAAGATGCAGCCCCTGCGGCTTCTGCCGAAACCTTTATCCGTCACCAGCTCGACACATGGCCACTGGCCCGCAAAAACCACGAAGCACTGGCACACGTACAGACCCGTACACTTTCACTCGGTACGAACGACATCACCGTGCAGTTCAATCCGGCACGCGCCATTTCCACCTGTGCCAAAGTAGACAAGGCTTCCATCGCTGCCCGTCCCTGCTTCCTCTGCCTGAGCCACAAGCCGGAAGAGCAAGAGTCTGTCCGCATCCAGCTGGACGAACCTTTCAGCCTGCGACTGAATCCATACCCCATTCTGCCGGGACACCTCACCATCTCCACAGAAAGTCACCAGTGGCAGACATTGGCCGACAAAACTTCGCGCCGGTTGCCCGAACGCCTGGTCGACTGGCTGGAGAAGAACTTTGCCAGCGGCTACACCGTGTTCTACAACGGAGCCAAATGCGGTGCTTCCGCCCCCGACCACTTCCATTTCCAGGCCGTACGCCAGGAAGATGTGCCCCTCATCCGCCAATGGGAGAAACTGATGAGCACTGCGGTAGAAAAAGGTTTCGAACCCCTCTCCGACGGCAAATCCTGCATCGCCTACGACATCGAAGGATACTTCTGTCCGATACGGGCCTTCATCACTCAGGGAGGACTGGCCACTGGTGTACGGCTGATTGACAGCTACCTGCACAGCCTGCCCCTGCACGAAGGAGAAACCGAGCCACGCTACAACCTCTTTGCCTGGAACGACCCGCGCTACGGATTTGTCACCGTCTACATTCCACGCACAGCCCATCGTCCGCAGTGCTACACTGCCGAAGGCAACGCACAGCTGATAGTCAGTCCCGGTGCCCTCGATATGGCCGGCATCCTTGTGACGGCCCGCGAAGAAGATTTTCAAAAACTGGACGCTGACACGCTCCGCCAAATCTACCACGAAGTAACACATTAAGCATCATGAAAGAACCTGAAATTAACGTGGGCATCGTCAATGCCCTTGAAATAGCCTTTACACTCAATGCCAAGTTTCTGGCCAAAGGAGAAACCGTATCGGGCAAGCAACGTGTATCTTTCGACGAAGGAGGAATTTCCTGGAACGGCAACGTGTACCGGGAGCTGACCTTCACCCCGTTGGAAGACGATGCCTCCTTCTCGCTCGAAGACGTAACCATCGGTATCAATTTCCACTGGGAACGCCAGGAAACACAGACCTTCCTCGGCACCCTGCGTCTGGTGGTAGACGAAGGAAAGATTACCGCCATCAACCAAGTGCCGGCAGAAGACTACCTGACCAGCGTCATCTCGTCCGAGATGAACGCCACTTCTTCCCTGGAGTTCCTGAAAGCCCATGCCGTCATCTCACGAAGCTGGCTTTTAGCACAGATTGAAAAGCGGAAGGCCCTCAGCAAACAGGGAAGTAACTTCTTCCCCTTCCTCAAAACTGAAACAGAATACATCCGCTGGTACGACCGCGAAGACCATACCATCTTCGACGTATGCGCCGACGACCATTGCCAACGCTATCAGGGCATTACCCGTGCCTCCAACCAGAGTGTGGTGGAGGCCGTGAAGGAAACACGCGGCCAGGTGCTCATGCACAAGCATGCCATCTGCGACGCCCGTTTCTCGAAGTGCTGCGGCGGAGTGACCGAAGAGTTCAACTACTGCTGGGAAGACAAGCATTATCCTTACCTCAGTGCCGTGCGCGACTTGGACACGGATGCCCCCCTGCCCGACCTCACCCAAGAGGAAGAAGCCGAACGATGGATACGCCAGCGTCCGGAGTCTTTCTGCCACACCACTGATCCGAAAATCCTTTCACAGATACTCAACAACTACGACCAGGAGACACACGATTTCTACCGCTGGAAAGTGAGATACACACAGGCCGAACTGGCCGAATTGATAGCCACGCATACCAAGAGCGATTACGGAGAGATACTCGACCTTATCCCCGTAGAGCGTGGAAAATCGGGACGTATCAGCCGGCTGAAGATTGTAGGAACCCTGAAAACAATGACTATCGGAAAGGAACTGGAAATACGACGCACCCTCTCACCTACCCACCTGTTCAGCTCGGCATTCG
>ENA-OPEJ01000679-OPEJ01000679.1-human-gut-metagenome-genome-assembly--contig:-NODE-679-length-12403-cov-3.372287_pt1 | contig 12403 bp, 11 predicted proteins | sample MGYA00241635_ERZ501533 | MGnify/ENA primary metagenome ERZ501533 (study PRJEB25962, sample SAMEA2042378) | human gut metagenome | biome: human gut; feature: human-associated habitat; material: faeces...
AAGAATTGACGCACGAAGCTCCTTTGCCGGATTGTATGCCTTGTATTCCTCAAGCTTTTTGGCATGCTTATCATCCTCCGGCAGCAGATCAATTCCAAGATAATCCACTTCAAGAAATTTCTGCCCCCAGAGTATGATTAAATCATCAAGCACTATAAGAGCTACAGACAGTATCTGCACAATGATATTGCTGCTGATATCCATGCTCAAAACCGGCAGATAAAGTATGATTCCACTAATGATAACAGAGGTCACAACTGACAGGATAATCTGATGAAACATCCTCTGTCTGTCCTCTATATTGCGCAGTATCCTGCGCTCCCATGCACTCTTATCCTTAAGCAGTATCCTGGCTGATTCTTTAATATCACCGCCATAGTACTCAGCGTGTGCCATAAACTCGTGTGCATTTACTATTCGGTTGCACTTGTACTCATCTTCAATAATCCTCATAGCATCCACAAACACCTCTGTCTCATCAAACGTGAGCATCATATGATCAATAGCCCTGCTCACCGTCTCCTTCATATGACCATCTGCCAGTGTGCTCTTTACATCCTCAAATGCACGGATTATCTTCTGCTCCTTCAAAAACGAATACAGCAGGGTGTCAATATACAGCGATACATCCAGAAAGCGCTTTCGCGCTTCCTGAAATCTTTGGCCTTTGATTCGGTGAAAATGCTGCATAACAAGAAGAAAAACAAGTACCACAGCTGTACACACCCAGTTTAGCTTGAGCAGAAGATGCAGCACATATGTCAGAAATAAAATCAATATATACGTCATTCCTAAGCCTCCCTCTCCTCACTCATCATGGCCTCATTCATCCGTATCTCATTGACAAAGGACTCGCCAAACGGCTCATTCACACCCTCTCTTTTAAATCTGCGAAGTATGACCTTTGGTATATCGTGAGTCACTATCTGTCCGTCTGATACAAGCATAAACACATGATTGGTATAGTTTTCCCTGTAGAAAAAGCACACCTGGTCTATGTATCTGTACACCACCCCGTCTTCATTTCTTCTCTTGCGGATTAAAATTCCCACATCAAGTGCCTGATATATGTCATTCTCCATACGCTCTGCATCCACACGGCTCTCTAGCATATTGAGTATTCTGTCCGGTATATTGCGCACATCATCTGTGTGGAGTGTCGTCATGCCACGCACACCGGTGCTCCAGCTCTGCAGCAGATATTTTACCTCCTTTGAGCGTGCCTCTGAGAGCATAATCCACTTTGGATTCATTCTAAGACATGACTTGATAGCCTCCGAGTAGCCAAACACATCCTCACTCACCTTCATCTCTATACAGTCCTTGCCCGGATTTGTCTCGGCATAACGTATCTCAAGAGTATCCTCAATTGTAATCACGCGCTCATTCGCCGGTATAAACTGTGAAAAAAACTTCACGCACTCCGTCTTTCCGATGCCCGGCATCCCGCAAAAGGTGATATTCATCTTGGTCTTTACGCAGTTTATCAGTACAGCTAAAAGCTCCTCCGAGCAGAATTTCTCAGCAATTGCAGATTCTGCTGTCAGTCTGATAAGCGGCGGTGTCTTTCGTATGCTGATGCTCCTGCCCGACTTCGCAACCGATTCATGCAGTATCGTCACACGAAGCTCGCTCGTCTCGGCCTCAAGCTCCGGATTTCTCTTATTGAACTGTCTGCTTACGACATTGGCGATGCGCTGTGTAAACTGCTCCACAAAAGCAGGTGTCATATACTGTGTGACAAACTGCTGATTGGCTCTGAAACGCTCATTGAATATATTTGTAAGCCATATTTCTTTGCCGTTATAATCTATATCCGTTATCTCGTTGCTGGCTACAAAACTCCAAAGCGGTCCAAAATATTCTTTTCCAAGCTCCATGTACCACCTCTTATTTGACACTCATATTGGCATGATTTGAAAAGTTTGTAATCAGATCACTAAATGTCTTTCCTACTATGCCTGTTGCATCAGAGCCTATAACCGCTGTTACAACGAGGATGATTGATAAAATTGCTACAACTGTTATGAGTATTCCGCCATATTCCTGAAAAATTTCCTTCATAATATTTAAATCCTTTCTTCATCTAAGTCTAAAATAATAGTATTAAATAATAAAATAATAGTGTTAAATAAAATCAAATATATGAAACTAAAAATCAAGGAAAAAAAATAGTGGCCGAAATGCCACAAAAAGAAACCTGCATAGAACATATGCAAGACACAATTTAAAAAGATATTTATATCTTACACAAAAATCGGGATTTGTAAATACCAAATCCCGAAAAAATGTGCACAAATATTCATTTAGTTTTTATACATATATCACATACTTATTTTAGATAAATATGCCAATCATAAATCTCCCCGTTAGGACATATCAGAGAATCGCACATCTATCCGTTAAGACATAACAGTGATTTTATGCCTCAAGCAGCTTATTTACGCTGACAAGGCGTGTAACAACAACAAACACCTCTGCAGCCTTTTTCAGCTCATCAAGTGATGGATATGTCGGAGCAATTCTTATCACGCTGTCATCCGGATCCTTCTTGTAAGGGAAAGGAGAGCCTGCACCTGTCATTGTGACACCAGCTTCCTTGCACTTTGCAACGATTTCCTTTGCACAGCCTGAAAGAGCCTCAAATCCGAAGAAGTATCCACCAAGCGGCTTAACCCATGTTCCAATGCCTCTTGAAGCAATTTCATCTGTGAGGATATTCTCAACCAGCTCGAATTTAGGTCTGATAAGAGCTGCATGCTTTGCCATATGAGCCTTGATACCATCTACATCCTTAAAGAATCTCGCATGACGAAGCTGATTAATCTTGTCGTGTCCGATTGTCTGTATAGTAAGGCGCTTCTTGATATCCTCACGGTTTTTCTCAGATGTGCATATACCAGCCACGCCTGCACCAGGGAATGTCACCTTACTTGTTGAGCAAAACTCAAATACCATATCAGGGTTTCCCTCTTTCTCGCAGAGCTCAAGGATATTTGGAATCTCTGCCTGCTTATCATCATAGAGATGATGAACTGTGTATGCATTGTCCCAGAAGATTCTAAAATCATCTGCTGCAGGCTTAAGCTTTGCAAAGCGCTCAACTGTCTCATCAGAGTATACAACACCCTGTGGGTTAGAGTATTTTGGAACACACCAGATTCCCTTTACAGAGGCATCGTTATTGACATATTTCTCAACCATATCCATGTCAGGACCATCCTCAGTCATAGGGATGTTTATCATCTCAACTCCAAACTCCTCTGTGATTGCAAAGTGCCTGTCATAGCCCGGTACAGGACAGAGGAACTTCACCTTGTCAAGCTTGCACCATGGTGTATTGCCGCAAAGACCAAAGATAAATGCACGTGCAACCTGATCATACATGATATTGAGACTTGAGTTTCCATATACTATAGCCTGCTCAGGCTTTGCTCCTACCATGCCTGCGATAAGGGCCTTTGCCTCAGGAATTCCGTCCAGACATGCATAGTTTCTCACATCAAGTCCTGATTCACTTTTCATATCACTGTCTGATTTCAAGACATCGAGCATAGGGAGTGAGAGGTCAAGCTGGTCTGCTCCCGGCTTTCCACGCGACATGTCAAGGCTTAAGCCAAGATTCTTAATCTTCTCGTACTCAGCCTCAAGTGCTGTCTTTTCCTGCATTAACTCGTCCTTTGTCATTTCTGTATACTTTTTCATTTAAAGATCCTCCTGGTCTGATTTTCTAAATATTTATGTTATTATCAACTATTTGCAATTATTCAAGCTTCATCTATGCACTTTCATGTATCACAGTCTCTGTGAAGCTCATCCATGTGTGCTTTTATCTTTGCCTCATAGCCTATATCCGTAGGCTTGTAAAACACTCTATCTGTAAGGCCATCCGGCAGATACTGCTGCTTCACATAGTGATTTGGATAGTCGTGCGCGTATTTGTACCGATAGCCGGAAGCCTGTTTGCCCTGTTAGGCGTATCCCTATTGTTCATTTTCGTATCCCTGGCATTGGGACTGCTTATCTCCTGCATCACTCATACGCAAGTAGCTGCCCTGTTAGTGTCGGCCATGGTACTGATGATACCCACCATCATCCTGTCGGGCATTATCTTCCCGATAGAAAGTATGCCGGGCATTCTGCAGGTCCTCTCCTGCCTTATTCCCGCACGCTGGTACGTAGAAACCGTCCGCCGGCTGATGATTGAGGGTGTACCACTGGTATATGTATGGAAAGAAGTGGCAGTGATGTGCCTCATGGCAGTGGTACTGATTACGGCTACTGCCCGCAAGTTTAAGAACCGACTGGAATAAACCGCCAAGCCTATGATGTTACGTTACCTGATAGAAAAAGAATTCAAGCAGTTGAAACGCAACAGTTTCCTGCCCCGCCTCATCCTGCTTTTCCCCTGCATGATGATGCTGGTCATGCCCTGGGCTGCCACATTGGAAATAGAGAACCTGCGCATTGCCGTCATCGATAACGACCGCAGTCCTTCTTCCGAAAGACTGGTGCACCGCATCGAAGCTTCCCGTTATTTTCAACTGACGGCACTTCCTCCGTCCTACGCACAAGGCCTGCAAGCCATCGAGAAAGACCAGGCCGACATGCTGCTGGAAATTCCACGCGGCTTTGAGAAAGCGCAAGCCAACGGACAAAGTCCGACGGCACTCATTGCAGTCAATACCGTTAACGGCACGAAAGGCGGACTGGGCAGCGCTTACCTGCAACAGATACTCAACCCGTCTTCTTCGCAAAATTCTGTCCGCTACCGGTTCAATCCTTACCTGAACTATAAAGTATTCATGGTTCCTGCACTGATGACCATGATACTGGTCCTGCTCTGTGGCTTTCTGCCTGCCCTGAACGTAGTAAGTGAAAAGGAAGCGGGTACCATCGAACAAATCAACGTGAGTCCGGTCAGCCGCTTTACCTTCACCCTTGCCAAGCTGTTGCCTTATTGGGCCATCGGGTTTGTAGTACTGAACTTGTGCATGCTGTTGGCCTGGCTGGTGTACGGATTAACTCCGGCAGGAAACGTGCTGACCATCTACCTGGCTACCCTGATTTTCGCACTGGTCATGTCGGGACTGGGACTGGTTATATCCAATTACTCTTCCACCATGCAGCAGGCCATGTTCGTCATGTGGTTCTGCATGCTGATTTTCATCCTGATGAGCGGACTGTTTACCCCCATCAGCAGCATGCCGGAATGGGCACAAGGCATCACCTACCTCAATCCGTTGCGCTACTTTATGGAAATCATGCGCATGGTCTACCTGAAGGGAAGCAGCATCTGTGACATCGGTTTCCAGCTTTCCGTACTTTCGTCTTTTGCCCTTCTGCTCTATGCATGGGCCATACGCAGCTACCGCAAGCAGCAATAAGCCCAAACGTGCTTTCCATCTTACCTCGACACGTACGTGCGGAGCCCTCATCACGTTCGTGTCAAGGTCTCGTCACGTACGTGTCGAGGTATTTACGCCAAGAAATTTTTTCAAAAATGCCCTTTTCGTGGATAAGAATTGTAAGTCAATTATTTCCGCCACACAGAATTATTCAGTAACTTTGCCCGAATCTCTTTACATAGGAACCATTTTAATATGAGCGAAGATACTTTTGACAAGGACGAAAAGGAAATGGCAAACTTGCCCGAGAAAGAAGAACACTCTGACTACAAACCGGTATCGACCACTGACGAGGCAGTAAAGCACCAGTTGAGTGGCATGTACCAGAACTGGTTTCTGGACTATGCTTCGTACGTTATCCTGGAGCGTGCCGTACCGCATATCAACGACGGATTGAAACCGGTGCAACGACGTATTCTCCACTCCATGAAACGGCTGGACGACGGACGCTACAACAAGGTGGCCAACATTGTGGGACACACCATGCAGTTCCACCCTCACGGAGACGCTTCTATCGGAGATGCCCTTGTACAATTGGGACAAAAGGACTTACTCATTGACTGCCAGGGAAACTGGGGTAACATCCTGACGGGCGACAGTGCGGCTGCTCCCCGTTACATCGAAGCCCGGCTTTCCAAGTTTGCGCTGGATGTGGTGTTCAACCCGAAAACAACCGAATGGCAGGCTTCCTATGACGGCAGAAACCGGGAGCCGGTTACCCTGCCGGTCAAATTCCCGCTGCTGCTGGCCCAGGGGGTAGAAGGTATTGCCGTGGGACTTTCTTCCAAGATTCTTCCACATAACTTCAATGAACTGTGCGATGCGGCCATCGCCTACCTGCACGGAGAAGACTTCCAGCTTTATCCGGATTTCCAGACAGGTGGTTCGATTGACGTGTCACGCTACAACGACGGCGAGCGAGGAGGCGTGGTGCGCGTGCGTGCCAAAATCTCCAAAATTGACAACAAGACCCTTTGCATCAGTGAAATCCCCTATGGAAAGACAACGTCTTCGTTGATTGACTCCATCCTGAAAGCCATCGAGAAGGGAAAAATCAAGGTAAGAAAGGTGGACGACAACACGGCCGGAAAGGTCGAAATCTTAGTACACCTTACTCCTAGTGTATCGTCCGACAAGACACTGGATGCCTTGTATGCCTTTACTGACTGCGAGGTGAACATCTCACCCAACTGCTGCGTCATCGACAACAAGAAGCCTCATTTCCTTTCAGTGAGCAAGGTGCTGAAGAAGTCGGTCGACAATACGCTGGCACTGTTACGCAAGGAACTGCAGATACAACGAGACGAAACACTGGAAACCCTGCACTTTGCTTCGCTGGAGAAAATCTTTATCGAGGAACGTATCTATAAAGACAAGCAGTTCGAACAAGCTGACTCCATGGATGCGGCTTGCGAGCACATCGACGAACGCCTGACGCCTTACTATCCGCAGTTCGTACGTGAAGTGACCAAAGAAGACATTCTCCGACTGATGGAAATCAAGATGGCACGTATCCTGAAATTCAACAAGGACAAGGCGGATGAGTTCATCGCACGCCTGAAAGCGGAACTGGAAGAGATAGACAATCACCTGGCACACATCACGGAATATACCATCGACTGGTATCAGCGCCTGAAAGAAAAATATGGTAAAAACTTCCCGCGCCGCACGGAAATACGCAACTTCGATACCATCGTGGCTACCAAGGTGGCCGAAGCCAATGAAAAGCTGTACATCAACCGTGAGGAAGGTTTCATCGGTACCGGACTGAAGAAAGACGAGTATGTATGTAACTGTTCCGACATCGACGATGTAATCATCTTCTACAAAGACGGTAAATACAAGATTGTCCGTGTGTCCGACAAATTGTTCGTCGGAAAGAACATCTTATACGTCAACGTATTCAAGAAAAACGACAAGCGTACCATCTACAACGTCATCTACCGTGACGGAAAGGAAGGTTATTATTATATCAAACGTTTCAATGTCACTTCCATCATTCGTGACAGGGAATACGACGTAACGCAAGGTACTCCGGGTTCTAAAATCGTGTACTTCACCGCCAATCCGAATGGAGAGGCTGAAGTCATCCGTGTAGTGCTGCGTCCTACGCCCCGCATCAAGAAGCCTACGTTTGAAAGAGATTTCAGTACCATCAACATCAAGGGGAAACAATCCATGGGTAACTTGCTGACCAAAGCTGAGGTACACAAGATTTCCTTGAAACAGCGAGGAGGTTCTACGCTCGGAGGCAGAAAGGTGTGGTTCGACCACGATGTGCTCCGACTCAATTACGATGGAAGAGGACAATACCTGGGAGAATTCCAGAGCGAGGACAGCATCTTAGTGGTACACAAGAACGGAGAATTCTATACTACCAACTTCGATTTGAGCAACCATTACGACCCGGATATTCTCTGTATCGAGAAATTCAATCCAGATAAGGTATGGACAGCCGTGCTCTATGATGCCGACCAGCAGAATTACCCATACCTGAAACGCTTTACCTTCGAAGCAACCACCAAGAAACAGAATTTCCTGGGCGACAACAAACATACGCAACTTATCCTGCTGACCTGTCAGGTGTACCCGCGCATCCAGGTAGACTTTGGCGGACACGACAGCTTCCGCGAGGCACTTATCCTGGAAGCCAGCGACTTTGTAGGCGTGAAGAGCTTCAAGGCAAAGGGCAAGCGACTGACCACTTATACCGTCGGCCAGATTACGGAGCTGGAGCCAACCCGCATGCCGGAACCGGAGCCGGAAGAGCCTGAAAAGGAAGAAGACGGCATGGAGGAAGATGAAAGTCAGGAAGACGACGGACAAATGAAACTCTTTTAAAACCGTATGAAACTACGAATTTACCTTATACTTTGCGCATGCTGGGCTGCTTTTTCGCTTCACGCACAAGAAGACAGCCTGCGTGCCACACGTTATGTAATGCGCTCCGTGCTCTATGGAGCGGGAATGAGCAACGTGCTCGATACGTACCTTTCCCCCTTGGAATACAAAGGACCGGAGATTCGTATCCTACGCGAAAACATGCGTATGACCCGGTTAATGAACGGAAACGTTTCAGCACAGAATCTGTTGCAGGCCAATGTATCGTACACACATAATCCAAGCCAGACCGCCAATATGTATGCCGGACTTGTGAACTGGACCTATGCACTGCACTATCAGTTTCGTCTGAACGAACAATTAAAACTGCTGGCAGGCCCGATGATTGACCTGAACGGGGGATTCGTGTACAACACACGCAATTCCAACAATCCGGCACAAGCAAAGGCATACGGAAGTGTAGGTATATCCGGAATGGCCATCTACAAGTTCCGTATCGGAAACTATCCGTTAGTGGCACGCTATCAGGCCAATCTTCCGCTATTGGGAGCCATGTTCTCTCCGGAATTCGGACAGTCATACTACGAAATGTTTTCCTTGGGACACAAAGGAAAGAACGTGCTGTTCACTTCACTTCACAACAACCCGTCGCTCCGACAGATGTTGACACTTGATTTTCCCATCCGGAAAGTCACCATGCGCGTGGGATACATCTGCGACCTCCAGCAAGCGAAAGTCAACTACCTGAAATACCATACTTATTCACACGATTTCATGATTGGCATCGTGAAAAACTTCTACCTGCTGAAAGGGAAGAACCGTATTTCCATGCCTTCAAACGTTACGCCTTATTGATATGAAACGGATTTATCATTGCTACTTATATAGCCTTCTGCTGACACTGTCCTGCTTAACATTCTCTTCCTGCATACGGGAAGACATTCAGGGCAATTCTCCGGAAGCCAACTTTGAATCGCTCTGGAAAATCATCGATGAGCAATATTGTTTTTTGAACTATAAGCACGAGACGTATGGACTAGACTGGGATGAAGTGCATACCCGCTATGCCAAACGTATTTCTTCCTCCATGAGCTGGGAGTCACTTTTCGAAGTCTTGTCGGAAATGGTCAATGAATTAAAAGACGGACACGTCAACCTGAGCAGTTCACTGGGTACATCGCAATACCGGGAATGGTTCGATGCTTATCCACGGAATTTCAGCGACAGCATCCAGAGCAACTACCTGAAAAAGGATTACATCATTACCTCCGGACTAACCTACCAGATTCTGGAAAATAACATCGGTTACATCTATTGTGAAAGTTTCTCCGACGGTATCGGCGACGGAAACCTGGACCAGATGCTGAAGAAACTGGAGATTTGTGACGGACTGATTATCGACGTACGTAACAACGGAGGAGGTAACCTGACTACGGCACAGAAACTGGCCGCACGGTTTACAAATGAGAAAGTACTGGTCGGCTACATCCGTCATAAAACAGGTCCGGGCCATAATGATTTCTCGGACCCTGAACCTGTATATCAGGAACCATCCAACAGTATCCGCTGGCAGAAAAAGGCCGTGGTATTAACCAATCGCCGCTCTTACAGTGCCACAAACGACTTTGTGAATACCATGCGTCAATTCCCCAATGTAACGACCATGGGAGATACCACCGGAGGAGGCTCAGGTCTCCCCTTCAGCTCAGAAATTCCCAACGGATGGTCCATCCGTTTCTCTGCCAGCCCGATGTTCGACCCCAACATGAACCAATTGGAATTCGGCATCGAACCGGATGTAAAAGTAGATATGACCAGCGAAGACATGCAGCGAGGAAAAGATACTATCATCGAAACCGCCATCAAAAAGTTAAAGAATTAAGGTGCAGTATTTGGAGAATATGAAAATTCTTCCTATCTTTGCCCTCGCAAAACAGAAATACATATTTCTGCATGCGCCTGTGGCGTAATTGGTAGCCGCGCCAGACTTAGGATCTGGTGTCGTGAGACGTGTAGGTTCGAGTCCTATCAGGCGCACAAATTGTCTTTAGAGGAATTTCCAAAAGGATTTTCCTCTTTTTTGTTCTTGTAACCTCCTGAAATTCTGCGTATAACTGAAAGTGCTGCATTTTCATTAAAGGTTCGATAATTGTCTTTTTCCTTATCCCATAAAATACCTTGTGGAAATAGTAAGTTTTGGAGCTTTTGAGCTGTCTCTAAATCTGCATTTCTCCAAAAACTGCCTAAGTGACAGCACATTGCAAGTATATCATTTACACGGTTGTCAAGGTTCGATAAATCTTTATCAAACTTGGATAGCTCAAGGGTAATATTTGCTAAATCAGATTGTAAAGCCTCAACGGTGATTGAATAAACTTCATCATCTATTTCTCCCATACCATACCTTATTTTGCATTTCTTTAATTTACTCTCTTTTTCGCTTTTCTGCTTTTTTAACAGTGAAATATTTTGTATACGTTCATCTTGCTCTGAATTTATCATTTTGGAGATAATTTTTCTCATTATTCCAATAAATTTTTGTGGTATATCATAGCTCTCTAATAGTTCTTCGTATTTATTGTGCATTTTTTTAGCTGATACATTTGTCTTGCATCCTATGCAATTACATTTATAATAATTGATATTCTTTTTCTTTACCGTATATGCTGTAAAAGGTGTATGGTCTTTGGAACATAATACATGACGCTTTAAAGGGAACTGTGTAGCTTCTTTTTGGTGCTTGTAAACACCTGTACGCCCACTTAGTATTTCTTGTACTTTCAAAAAGTCTGAATAACTAACTATGGGCGGCTGATTGCCATCTATTATTTCATAGTTTAACATTTTATGCTTTATTTTTCCTGCGTAAAATACATTGGTCAGGATGTGGTGCAACTTTTGTTTTGAAAGAACTAAACCAAAAGGACGTAATTTTTCTATTATTTGGCAATTAGCCATACCTTGTAGTTTCCATTGGAAGGCTTTTCTGATTAATTGCCCATCTGAATTAATGGTAAATGTTCTGTTTATACTTTTCCCTTCTTTATTATAACCGATTGGTACAGCCCCACAATATACTCCACTTTTCAAACAATTTTTACGCCCACTTGTGAATTTGTCTGTACGGTTTGCATTATCCCATTCTGCAAAACATAGTTTCATTTCCAACATTAGTTTTTGACTGTGGTCGGCGGTGTTTAATCCTGTTGTAGCCTCAACAATAATTACTCCTATATTCAATAAATCATTAAACATATTAATACCTTGTCCTGCATTTCTTGAAAACCTATCTATTACAGAGACTATAACATATTTGATATTACGTTTAGTCTTGATAGCAGATATCATTCTCTTTATAAATATTCCCGGTGTTTTAGCTGATTCGTGTTTTCCACCAAAATAGCCATCCTTAACGATATTGTAACCATTAGATAGGGCATATTCAGTGCAACATAGTCGTTGTGCTTCTAAACTACCACCGTTCTTTTCTTGTTCTTTTGTTGATACACGTGTCCAAATTATACAATTCTTTTCCATAATATTACTTGTTATAAAATTCAATTACAATTTCTGCGAGTGATTTGAAATAATCAATTATCACGGCACTGTCTTCTTTGTTGAGGCTGTATTGTGTGAATAGCTCTTCATAATCTTCCTCTGTCATTAAATTAAATAATATATTCCGTACAATGACGGTTATTTGTTTTTTGCCTCTTGGATATTCATTAATATACAAGACTTCTGCTCGGCATGGATAAGCGTAAAACCATTGTCCCTTAAGGATTTATAATCTTTTGTCGCAAATATACTACTGTAAATAATAGAATGCAAATCAAAGAAGCCCCGACTTTTATTTCCATAAAACACAATATGTTGATAATCAATAATGGTATTTCTTAATTAAGATTGAGGCTTTTTTTATCTGATTTTTTTACATATATTTAACTAAGACTTATATGTATCTAATTGATTATTACCATTTTCCTTTTGATTTTTCTTGCAATAGAGGAAAAAGTATTAAATTTGTAGCGTTAATTAAAAATTATAGTGCCTATGGTATAATAAATGTGGTTATAAGACATATAATATAAAAAGCGTTGTAAGCATACTATTTTCCGCCTTGACGCACATTATTCACAAACCTACCTTTGCGC
>ENA-OPEJ01000724-OPEJ01000724.1-human-gut-metagenome-genome-assembly--contig:-NODE-724-length-11782-cov-2.540462_pt1 | contig 11782 bp, 10 predicted proteins | sample MGYA00241635_ERZ501533 | MGnify/ENA primary metagenome ERZ501533 (study PRJEB25962, sample SAMEA2042378) | human gut metagenome | biome: human gut; feature: human-associated habitat; material: faeces...
CAGCAGGATTCTGGCGGCACGGCGCGAGGGCACGAGGTTGAACACGGCGTCCTCTAGTAAGTTTCGGAACCGGTCGCCGGGAGTCCAGTTCACGTTGAGCTGTTCGATGTGTATGGCGGGGTTGAAGGTTTCCAGGTTTTCCGCCCCCCGGCTCTGGATGCTGATGCTGAACACGCCCAGGTCGCCCATCTCGATGCGCTTTCCCTCCAGCAGCATTTCACGCATGCAGTCCACGGTTTGCATCAGCACGGCATAGATGTCGGCGCGGTTGTACTTGGATCCGTGGCTGGCGATGTGCCCGGCAAACTTGTCCAGTGTCAGGATGTTGGTGTACTGTGACTTGGCGTAGGCCTTTTTGGGCGCATCCTCATCGATGGGGTTGCCAAGCATGGCAATACTGTAATTGATCGACATAATCGGTTTGTTTTTAATGGTTAAACACTCAGTCACTGCGCGGCTGTAGCGGACTGTCTGGAATATCCACCGGGCCGGCAGGTCTTGGAGAATGTGCTGAACAGACTTGGCTTGTCCGTTGAACAGACCTAACCTGTTCGTTGAACAGACTTAGCTTGTCCGCTGAACAGACTTAGTCTGTCCGTCGCATCTCTTTGACGTGTGCAAAGGTATCACCCCTCAAAATCGCAGTGTCCGTCTATGTCTGTTTATGTCCGTCTACGGAAAAATTTCTTTCGGAATGGGGTCAGGGTGTGGCGGATGGCTCGCCCAGGTACTGGCGGATCAGGGTCACCTGCTTCCAGGTGAAGGTGCGGTTCCGGCTTTGGTAGCCGGTTCCGGTGAGGGCTTCGACCAAGGGGTGGCAACGGGCTATCCAGCGTGTGAGGTGGCGCACGGCGGTGGCGGAAGTGGCATCGGGAAAATATTGCAGGGCGAGCTCTTGTTTGTTCATGGCTCTTGAATTGTTTTTTTGTAAATGCTTGAATATCAATTTTAGTGGAGGATATGGAGGGATATTATATAACTTATATAAATGATATACTTATTATTCTTTCCTTTAAAGGAAGATACTTCTTACTTTCATATAATGGAAAGTTTGAAAAATATCCTCCATATCCTCCACTAAGGGTGTCAGAAGGGGAGTTCGGTATTCTCCTCGGAAGGCTTTTCGCCGGGGGGATCCGCCTGTTCCGCTTCGGCCGGCAGCAAGTGCTGTACCTCCTCGGTAGTGCGCTCCACCACCACCCAATAGTTTGCGTTGGAGGCCTTTACTTGCCGGAAGCCCAGCTCGCGCATGGCACGGCCCACCTTCTGGAGACTCAGCCGCAGCAAGGTGTTGCCGAAACGACCGATGATCTGGCTGCTGGTGGTATAGACTCCCCGTTCCAGCCCCATGGGCTTGCGGTAGTAGGTCAGGATCAGTTCGTACTCCGGACGGGGCACCTCAAACTGCTGCACATGGCCGCGCAGCTGCTGGATCTCTTTATCGGTAAACCAGTAACGGAAATTTACATCCTGGTAGAGCGCGTACGTCTGGCTGTAGATGCCCTCGTAGGGGATGTCCGCCTCCCACGGGCTGTCTATGTCCTCCACCTCGAAGGGCAGCCATCGCCGGTTCCCCGTGTCGTCGGTGAGGAACTGGAGATTGTTCCCGGTGGCTACGAACGAGGCTACATGGGGCAGGTGCACCTTGTTGCGTCCGTAGGCTCGGCGCTCGTCCACGTAGCGTTGCGTCACCATCGCCTTCAGCTGGTTCAGCTCCGAGGGGGGCATGGTATCGATCTCCTCCAGATTGATCACCAGGTTCTCGGTCATGGTGAACAGGTCGTCTTTGGTCATGCGGCTAGAGTTGCTCTTTGTGGTGTAATATTCGGACAATATGGGCGGCAGGATATGCTGCATGAACGAGGTCTTGTAACTGCCCTGCCGCCCTATCAGGGTGAGGATCACCTGGTTCACCACGGTCTCGTCCAGGGCGGCGGCAATCATGGACACCATCCACCGTTTCAGGATGTCGGCAAAGCGGACGGGAGTTTCGGAGAGGTCGTTCCGTTCCCGGCTTTTGTCCTGCTGCAACGGACTGTGCGGACTTTCCTTGACATGCACCATGGCAGCCAGCCGGTCGATGTAGTCGGTCTCTCCGTCCCAGGGCGGCAGACCGTCCAGATACTCTTTCAACGGATGATATTCCTTGACGAAATCACTGCCGAGCAGCGTATGCAGCTCGTTCAGGTTGACCGCCATGCCATGGTGTTGCATAGCGCACCACAGGGAGTTCTCGATGTGGTCGGTGAGCCGCTGCCAGTGGCAGGCGGAAGCTTCGGGACGGTCGGTGTACGCATCAGCAATCAGTTGTGTCTCAATCTGGTGGGTAAGCATGTTCATCCGGAACTTCATATAGCCGTTGATAAACTCCTCCATCTCCTCCACGGTGGCCTTCTTATGAGAGGAATCATTCTCTTTCTCCTTTTTTCGGACGGAACGGGGCAGGGGGACGGTGTTGAACTCCATCGTGAGCGAGTAACAACTCTTTACGATGGGCAGCAGCTGCTCGCGCGGATAATCGGGAAAAGTCCGGAGGGCCCATGCCTCGGCGTCCGCCTGCGGAACACCGTAGCGGTTGGTATGATAGAAACAACGGCTTACGTAGTCGTTGTAGCTGCCCGGTGCGTATGCTATTCCTTCCTCTTCCAGCTGTGCACGGATAATCTTGTAGGCACGTTCCGCCGTCACGGTCACGGCAGTACCGCGCTTCGGCTGCTCGCGGGGCTTCATTCCGCTGGTGTGGAAGGAGGAGGCTTCGGGGCGGAGCAGGGCTTCGGGGTCGTGGCAGAGGACCGACATGCGCGTGGCGTTCTTGCATTGTCCGTCAATCTCCACTCCGCATAGGCGAGCGTAATGGTCGTTCACCCACTCCCATACCATGCGGTAGTTGGCCTTGGTCACTCCGCCCTCCACGTGGCTGATGACCCGGATGCCGCATCCCGAGATGGTGATGTACACCAAAAAGGAATGAATATCCTCTTTTACCAAAGTCAGGATGGCGGCGAATCGCTCGGGGGGGATGCCGTCTATGTCCACCATGATAAATCCCGTAAATCCCTTGACATGGGCGTAGGTTCTCCCTCCCTCCAGCAGGACGGAGGGGATGAATGCCGGCTGTGCGTTCTTCAGGTTGCTTTTGGTGAGCTTCCACTGCTCCAGCTGCTGCGCGTCGCCTGTCGCCTCGATGTCGGACAGCGTGGCCAGATGGGCGCGGTAATGACGGGTGGCGGCGGTGTGGGTGCTGTTGGTTATCTCCTTGAAAAGAACCTGCCAGGTGGTGGGTTCAGGCCGGGTGTCGCGCAGGGAGTGGAAGCGCGATGGGTTGCTTGATTTAAAAAAATCTTTATTCATAATGTGTAGCGTAGAATTTTGTGTCTGCAAAGTACAGAGTAAATTTTCAGGAGGACAATAGCGATTTAAAATAATCACTCTATGATTTAAAATAATCGGGAATAATTAGAAATCAAGATAAAACGATAATGAAAAACGAGACTAAAGAATCTCAAAATACTGCGAGGGCAAGTGTTGTTATCAACATTCATGGCGGTAACAATCAAATACTGCCCAACGCTACAGAGGTAGTGCAAAATTTTTATGGTGCTGAGTTTGCCCATGTGAGAACACAGAACAATGGTATGGAAGAGAAAGAGGAGGATGAGGCAGTGCGTATTGCCCGTGGCACGTTGTGCATTTACTACTCTGATGACTGGGAACTGAATGATATGCATAAGCATACCATCCTTACTGCCGAACGTATGGTAAGCAAGGATTTCATAGAGGCGCTCCAGCAGTTCCTGACGTTCAAGTCGGGGACGTCCACGGGTAATATTCGTACGCAGATAAATAATGTGAGGAGGGAATGACCAGAGAAACGACTATAGAGTTGATCAAGCACGACTTGTCGAAACTCACTCGTCCTTCTGTGACGGGGTTTGTGCGCTATCTTATAATGAATGCGAGCTTCAAAACCACCTTTTGGTTTAGGATACTGTATGAAGGGTAAAAAATGGCTTTTATCGTTATATTATATGGTATATGTTTATTATAAACATGTATGCTATTTGACAGGTATTCAGCTTCCTGTATGTACTAAATAGGGGGAGATAAGATTTTCACACTATTCATGCATCATTATTAATGAATATTGTAAAATAGGAAATGACGTTACAATATTCCAAGGTGTAACAATTGGAGGATCTCGTGGAAAAGGAGTACCTATGATTGGTGACAACGTGGTGCTCGCAGTCGGTGCAATTGTAATTGGCAATGTTAATATTGGTGATAATGTGTTTGTAGGAGCAGGTACCGTAGTAACTAAAGATGTGGCGGACGGTGCTGTTGTTGTAGGCAACCCTGCACGTGTAATTAATCACATCGGAGCTGAGAAGGTAGCCTATTATAATCAAAGATATTAATCAGAAGAAATATGAAGATATTAATTGTACATTACCGCTACTTCATTAGTGGTGGTCCTGAACGATATTTATTCAATCTCAAGGACGCTCTCGAAGCGAGAGGGCATGAGGTGATTCCATTCTCGATAAAAAACTCCCAAAACGTGAAGTCGCTCTATAGCAATTATTTTGTGGAAAACATTGGGAAAAGCGATGAGGTGTTTGTTGAAAAGTATCCTAAGACTTTGCGTACTTACATCGACTTGGTGAGTCGCGAGTTTTATTCGTTTGGAGTGAAACGTAAGTTGAAAAAGCTTATCGTTGATACTCGTCCGGATATATGCTACCTACTGGTGTACAAACGTGCGCTGTCTCCCAGTGTGATAGATGCCTGCTGCAATATGGGTGTACCGGTGATTAATCGAATAAGTGATTATAACCCTGTATGTGGAGCGGCCTCGCTCTACCATGAAGGAAAGTTTTGCGATGCCTGTTTCGCTGATGCGGACAGAAGTCTATTGAAGAAGGATTGTGTGAAAGGGAGCAAGTTGTTTTCGATGATGCGCTATTTTTCCATCAAACTCTCGGAAGTGCTGAAGATGGATAGGAAAATCAGCGGATATGTCTGTACTAATGGTTTTATGAAAGAGATGATGACGAGACGTGGTTATGATTCGCGAAAACTTCAGGTCGTACCTACCTTTTTCCGTGAGAAGCCTGAATATGCAGTTGTTGACAAGGCCATGCGTTTCGATTTTGATATACTGCGACTTTTATATATTGGAAACATTGATGAATCGAAAGGTATTTACGACTTGGTAGAAGCAATGGAAATATTGAAACGCCATACTTCGGCTTTCCATCTGAGCATTGTGGGAGGCTTGCATGAAGAGGAGAACCAGCGTATGTTTGAATTATTGGCTCGAAAAAAACTGACAGGACATGTTACTTTCGAGCCATTCCGTAGCGATGGGCGGGTGTTTGAATATTACTTGGATAATCATGTCACTGTACTTCCTGCACGGTGGTCGGAGAATCTGCCCAATACTCTCATAGAATCACTTTATTTCCATCGTCCGGTGATAGTGCCGCAGTGGGGATCTTTCAAATACACCACTGATTTGAGCGTTGCTTTTTATTATCAGGCATTGTCGGTCAAGTCTTTAGCAGACACACTAGGAGAGATTATGACTAATCCATTACTTATCATCGGAAAATCCAATGCCTGCGAAGCATTCTTTCAAGCTAATTTTGCGGAAAGGACGCATTTGGACAGTTTATTGAATCTATTTAATAACACCTTACATAATAAAAATGAAGATTTTTGAAATAGGTACGGGATATACTTCTGTCCCTGCCCGTATGGGAGCCGCTACGGAAATTGTAGTGGCTGAACTTACTACATCCATGCGGAAATTAGGCGAGGATGTAACTATCGTTGATATTAAGGATAAGAATAGAATGCCTACCCGGTTGCCTATCACGGAGGCATACATGCCCCAGTTCTTCAGTTCGACAGACACCAAGTTAGGTATTGTGCACAAGTTGAAGCGGGTGCTCTATTCCATTTCGCTGACTGGCAAACTGCATTCGCTTATTCGTCAGAATTGTAGAGAGCGAATCATGCTGCACTTCCACAACCAATACAACCTCTTCTTTTTCTTGAAATTGACTCCAAAATCATTGTTGAAAAATGTAACTATCGGTTACACTGTACATAGCTACATTTGGTTTGGCAAATGGGATGAAGTAAAAGATATCATTGCCAAACGTTATTTTCAGGAGGTGTACTGCTGCCAATATGCGGACAAAGTATTTGTACTCAATGATATAGTGGCACGTATGTTGACTAAACATTATCAAGTGAAGCCGGAGCATATCATCCCAGTTATTAACGGAGTGAACGTAGATGTGTATAATGATGAAGCTGCCGACAAGCTTGCGGTTAACTCACTCCGTAAGAAATATGGCTTAACCGGAAAGCGTGTCGCGTTTCAGGTAGGTTCGGTTTGTGACCGCAAGAATCAGTTGGGTACTCTCAAGCTGTTACTGCCAATGATGAGGTGTCAGCATGATATCGCCTTCATCTATGCCGGAGGTGTCATTGATACTGAATATGCAGCCGATATCCAACGGCTTGCCGAACAGGAGGGAGTGAAAGACAGAGTGCTCTATATGGGCGAAGTGGTTCCTGGAAAACAACTTAACGAAATCTATGCGCTGTCAGACGTGGCTTTTATGAACTCCAAATCGGAAGCGTTTGCCCTTGTGATTGCCGAGGCTTTGGCTGCTCGCAAACCTATTTTTATTTGTGATACTATTATGCGCAGCCTGTTTTTTTTGGGGGAAAAGGAAGGTGAAGGAATTATCCGTATAAAAGACTCCTTCGAAGCCGATTTTGAACGCCTTTTTACAGACAAAGCGTATTATAAAGAAATGCAGGAACGTGGTCGCAACTTTATAGTGAATGAGTATAGCTGGGATGTAGCGGCTAAGATTTATATAGATAATTTCAAATAACAAACTTTTCAATGAAAATTTTAATAACCGGAGCCGCCGGCTTCATCGGTTCGTGGCTTGCCTCTCAGCTTGCAAAACGAGGTGACGAGGTGGTGGGCATAGACAATATCAATACGTATTACGATCCCAATTTGAAGTACGCCCGCTTGCGTGAGTTTTATGGGATAGAGGCGGACGCGCAATGGGGGATGGTAGGCGCGATTCCCGAAACCGGAAATGATGGAAGGACAGCAGTGACCTTTCCCGATATGCCGTGGGGACGCGCCCTGCAAAGTACATTGATGCCTAATCTCCGCTTTGTGCGTATGGACATCGTAAACCGTGATGCGCTGAGTCGTCTGTTTCAGGAGGAGAAATTCGACAAGGTAATGAATCTGGCGGCACAGGCGGGTGTACGTTATAGTTTGCGCAACCCCTATGCCTACATAGAAAGCAATGTAATGGGATTTATGAATATATTGGAGTGTTGTCGCTTGAATAATATTCAACATTTGGTTTATGCTAGTTCGAGCAGCATATATGGGCTGAACGACAGGGCACCGTTCAGCGAGGATGACGAAGTAATTCAGCCCGTAAGCATCTATGCTGCCACAAAAAAAAGTAATGAACTGATGGCACACGCCTACGGTAAACTCTATGGGCTGAAAACTACAGGACTGCGTTATTTCACCGTATATGGTCCGTGGGGGCGTCCCGACATGGCACCCATGCTTTTTGCTTCGGCCATCAGCAAGGGAAAGGAAATCAACGTGTTCAACAATGGCGACCTTATCCGAGACTTTACTTACGTAGACGACATTGTAAACGGTACGATACAGGTGATCGACCATCAGCCGGAGATTTCAGAAAAAGGTGTACCTGCCAAGGTGTATAATATCGGGTGTAGTCATCCTGTAAAACTTATGGATTTTATCAGCGAGATAGAGAAGAATCTGGGTATTATGGCAAAGAAAAACTTTATGCCGATGCAACAGGGGGATGTGTATCAAACCAATGCGGATACTACGAAGTTGGAGCGCGAAGTGGGCTATTGTCCTTCGGTCAGATTGCCTGAGGGAATCGCCAGATTCGTTGAATGGTATCAGTCGGACAAAAATCCGCTCAAATAAAAACATTAACAAAATGACAGATTATCTACTTACTGCCCTAATTCCGATGGCTTTTTTTGTAGTGTTTTATGGTAGCAAAGAAGCTGAGAACCAAAATGGATTCATGAGTCGGGAATATACTACAATAATGAAAGCGGTCTGTTGCATTATCGTGATACTGGTGCATATTCCGGCAGCTTACACGAACAGGCTACAGGATGCAATGGGAAGTTTTGCTTACGTGTGTGTGACACTATTTTTTTTGATGTCGGCTTATGGCATGTCTTTAAGTAAAGAACGAAGGCGGAATTATATGCAACACTTCTGGCGTAACCGCCTAGCGGCTCTTCTAATTCCGCAATTGTTGATAAATATTTGTAGCACAATATGGGTATATATTAATACTCAAAAAGAGTATGCCTCCCTTTTCCATATTAATAACTATGTGGTGGTGCTGTTGGGGTACTGTTTCTGGTTTTGGCTGGTGTACCAAGGACGGCGGTGGTATGGGCATCGCATAGCGAACACCTTGTTGGTGGGTGGTGTGATAATATCAAGTCTCGGATCTTATTTCTTTATGGAAAAAGATGCCAATTATTGGTGTTATGAACGTTGGGGACTAGTTTGGGGAGTATTGCTCTACTTGTTCTTACCAGAGATAAAGAAGCGTGTATGTCCTTCAAAGAACCGCATCCTGCTTTTCGGGGTTTTGAGTCTTGTGCTTGGTGTAGCTTATCTATATTTCAAAACTGTATTCTTCTGGGGCGAATATCTGCTGAAAGTGGTACTGGGAGTGGTACTTATCACGCTACTTTTCATTCTTTCATCGAAACGTACATTAGGTAATCGTGTTGCCGACTATTTGGGCGATATTTCGTATGAAGTTTATCTCAGCCATGGTTTCACCCCGAATTGTCTTCGGGTGTATTTATTCTTTCAACTGTGATCATCACCATCTGCTTCTCCGCAGCGGTACATACGGTGGGAAAAGTTTTGGTGAAGTGGTGCAGAGCATAAATCTAAAAATAAAATAATATAATATGTCAAATAACAATTATTCTGTTCCTACTCCTACGGACGCAAGTATCATCCTGACTTATCGTTGTCCCATGAAGTGCAAGATGTGCAACATCTGGTTTAATCCCACCAACAAAAGCGAAGAGATAAAAGCGAGTGATTTGAGAACACTGCCTAAGTTGAAGTTTATCAACCTGACGGGTGGCGAACCTTTCGTCCGCGAGGATTTGGCGGAGATTGTGGAGGAATGCTACCGGCATACCGACCGTATTGTCATTTCGACCAGCGGATGGTTTGAGGATCGTGTGGTGGCGCTGGCAAAGAAGTTTCCAAATATCGGCATCCGCATCTCTATCGAGGGATTGAGTTGTAAGAACGATGAATTGCGTGGACATGCGGGTGGCTTCGACAAGGGACTTCGCACACTGCTGACATTGAAGGAAATGGGGCTGAAAGATATCGGTTTCGGCTGCACGGTGTCTAACAATAACTCTAAAGACATGCTTTCGCTCTACCAACTGAGCAAGAGCTTGGGGATGGAGTTCGCCACAGCTGCTTTTCATAATTCGTACTACTTCCACAAAGAAGACAATGTAATCACTAATAAAAATGAGGTGTGTGGTGACTTCAAGCAACTCATTGAATGGCAGCTGAAGGAGCGTCATCCGAAGAGCTGGTTCCGTGCCTGGTTCAATATGGGGTTGATAAATTATATTGAAGGCGGTCGCCGTATGTTGCCTTGTGAGGCCGGTTCGGCTAACTTCTTCATTGATCCGTTTGGCGATGTGTTTCCCTGCAACGGGCTGGAAGAGAAATACTGGAAAAAGTCGATGGGGAATATTCACGAAACTCCCGACTTTATGACCATATGGGAGAGTGAGCAGGCACAGGAGGTTCGCGCCATGGTGCGCCGTTGTCCCAAAAACTGCTGGATGGTGGGTACGGCTTCGCCGGTAATGCACAAATATATTAAGTATCCGCTGAAATGGGCGTTAATCAATAAACTGAAATCACTGCAAGGGAAAGATATTTGTCTGGAACCGAAATGGTGCGATGTAGGACAAGATCCTGAGCAAGGTGATTTAAGGGAGAAATTTTGATGAAACTAGTAGTTATCGGCACCCGTGGTATCCCCGATATCATGGGTGGCGTAGAGACGCATTGCGAGGAACTGTTTCCCCGCATTGCGGATAGGGATGTGGATACGACCGTAATCCGCCGCAGGAGTTATGTGAGAGATTCACTCACGGAATGGAAGGGTGTGAAACTGGTGGACATTGATGCGCCTAAAAAGAAATCTTACGAAGCGATTGTCCATACATTCCGTGCCATCAACCTGGCGAAAAAGTGGAAGGCGGATGTGGTGCATATCCATGCCATCGGGCCTGCGCTGTTAGTGCCATACGCCAAGATGCTCGGCATGAAGGTGGTGTTCACGCATCACGGGCCCGACTATGACCGTGACAAGTGGGGCTTTACCGCCAAAAGTGTGCTGAAACTGGGGGAGCGGTTGGGGTGCAGGTTTGCAGATGATGTAATCGTCATATCTGAAGTAATTCAGGATCTGATTGCCCGGAAGTACCATCGGCGTGAGAGGGTACATCTGATTTACAATGGTGTGCCGAAGCCTGAAATTTGCGACTATCCCGAATACTTTGAAGAACTGGGTATTGAGAAAGGAAAGTACATCCTTGGCATGTGTCGTTTTGTGCCGGAGAAAAACCTGCATCACCTGATAGAAGCTTTCAAGAAGTTGGAAGCTGGAGATTGTAAGTTAGTGCTGGCGGGCGATACGGATTTTGAAGATGAATATTCACTGGGATTGAAAAAGATGGCGCAAGAGGCAGGCGTGGTGCTGACAGGATTCGTGAAGGGACGTAAGTTGCACTCGTTGCTGACAAATGCTCGCTGTTATTGCCTGCCTTCATCGCACGAAGGGTTGCCTATTGCATTATTGGAGGCCATGAGTTATCACTTGCCGGTGGTGGTGAGTAATATTCCTGCCAATCTGGAGGTAGGCCTTTCTTCTGACTGCTATTTTCATTGTGGAGATGTGGATGCTCTTGCCGCTCGATTGCAGAAGGTGATAGACGAGGATTATCATAGTGTGCAGTATGACATGGCTCCGTATGATTGGGACAAGATTGCAAAGCAGGTGATGGGAGTTTATGAGGGTTTGTTGAAATAAGAATAAAACTGATGATGATAAAGAAGTTGATTTGTGCGGCGGCATTATTGATGGTAGCAGGTTTGCAGCATACGCGGGCTCAATATGTATATGGCACCACGGGGCTTCTTCACGCCCCCAGCGCGGATATGCAGCGCGACAAGACTTTTCTGTGCGGGTTTTCCTATCTGCAAGTGGCGGCTACCCCGAAGCATTGGAATTATGACACGTGGAATTACTACATAAACATCACCCTTTTTCCGTGGCTGGAAGTGGGCTATACCTGTACGCTGCACAAAATAGGATTGCCCCAGTATGGTTATTCATATAAGTTCCGCAATCAGGACCGCCAGTTTTCCGCCCGGCTGCGTGTATGGAAGGAGGGATGGTGGAAGGAGTGGACACCGCAGATAGTGGTGGGGGCAAACGATCCGTCCACCAACGATGTGCTGGGCGACCCCAATAAGGACGATTATGGTTTTACGGGTACGTCTTCGGTGGGTAACGGACACTGGAACCGCTATTACATAGTTGCCACCAAGCACTTCGGGGTGAAGAATGTGGGGGAGTTGGGGATGCACTTCGGTTATGTCTAT
>ENA-OPEJ01000726-OPEJ01000726.1-human-gut-metagenome-genome-assembly--contig:-NODE-726-length-11761-cov-2.324534_pt1 | contig 11761 bp, 5 predicted proteins | sample MGYA00241635_ERZ501533 | MGnify/ENA primary metagenome ERZ501533 (study PRJEB25962, sample SAMEA2042378) | human gut metagenome | biome: human gut; feature: human-associated habitat; material: faeces...
CTCAGCGACAGCTTGTTTATTATATCTTATCAAGTCTGTTTTGTCAAGAACTTTTTTCCATTTTTGAAACTTTTTCTTTCAATCGGTTTTGTCCGATCTGTTATCTCAAATGCGACAACTCTGATATCCTATCATGTGTTGTTCTGTTTGTCAACAACTTTTTTGTTGCCCGCTGTCAGATCATGTCATGTCCCGCGGTCAGCTTGACTATGTTACCATCTGGGTATTATTTTGTCAACCCATTTTTTCCAAAAATTTCACTTTCTTATGTGTACTTTCGCAAAGTGAATTTTACTGTTTCAGTTCATCTTTCCAGAAAAGATATATTTCCACCGTATTTTATTTCAATATCGCATCCATCGCATCTTTCACTGACCTCACACCAGTCAGGCGGATTCCCTTTGGCACAGATCCACTGTCCTTCATGGAATCCAGGCTGACCTGTGGCAGAATGCATTCATCAAATCCAAGTTTTTTTGCTTCTGTCACGCGCTGCTCTGCCATACTGACGGCACGCACTTCTCCGCTTAAGCCCACTTCTCCGAAACAGATCGTCTTCTCATTGATCGGGTTTTCACGGTAACTGGATATAATGGCAAGCACAATGCCAAGATCGATCGCTGGCTCATTCATTTTTACGCCGCCCGCGATATTCACATAAGCGTCACAGTCTCCAAGTTTTAATCCCAGCCTTTTTTCAAGTACTGCCATCAGAAGATTTACCCTGTTAAAATCGGTGCCTGCAGCCGTTCTCCGCGGGATTCCAAAATTACTGTGGCAGACCAACGCCTGTACTTCCACCAGAATCGGTCTGGTTCCTTCCATAGAACACGCAACAACCGAACCGGATGCACCTTCCGGTTTCCCGCTCAGCATGTATTCCGAAGGATTTTCCACTTCCATCAGTCCGTTCTGTCTCATCTCAAACACGCCAATCTCATTCGTTGAGCCGAACCTGTTTTTGACACCGCGCAGTATACGGTATGCCGCATGCCTGTCCCCCTCAAAATAGAGTACCGTATCCACCATGTGTTCTAAAACTCTCGGACCCGCAACCACGCCCTCTTTCGTCACATGACCGACAATAAAGATGGAAATTCCCATCCCCTTTGCGATCTGCATAAATACCCCTGTGGATTCCCGCACCTGTGATACGCTGCCCGGTGCAGAGGAAACTTCTTCGTTATACATGGTCTGTATGGAATCTATGATCACGATCTGCGGTTTTTCCCGGTCAATCACCGTTTTTATCGTGTCTAAGTTCGTTTCACATAAAAGTGTCAGCGAATCGCCAAAGGTTCCGATACGTTCTGCCCTTATTTTGATCTGCTGCAGGGATTCCTCTCCGGATATATATAATACGCGCACACCTTTCTCCGATAAATTCCGGCATACCTGCAAAAGCAGTGTTGATTTACCGATTCCCGGATCACCGCCCACTAACACTAAAGATCCCTGTACGATTCCGCCGCCAAGTACACGGTCAAGCTCTTTCATATCCGTCGACATGCGTTTGTCCTGTGTCATCTCGATCTGTGAGAGCGGAACGTTCTTCGCCTCTGCCGCTTTTGCCGCTACCCTGCCGCCTTTTGCTGCACTTTTTTTATCGATCATCTCCTCAACAAATGTATTCCATTCCTTACATGCAGGACACTGTCCCATCCACTTTGATGATTCGTAACCACATTCCTGACAAAAAAATACTGTTGTTTTTCCCTTCGGCATATTCCTTCTCCATCTCTTTTTATTGTTTATCAGTATACTTACTTTATCTGTAAAAAGCAACTTACTTTCTATGACAAAAACCGGAAAAAGCAATCCGCTTCTTCCGGTTTTTATTATTATTGCAGAATTATTTTTTTACTTTAATTTTCACTGCTGAACTCCTGATTGTAAAGTCTGCAAGTAATTCATTCCTGCCATTTACGACCACTTTGTAATAATATGTTTTTTTCTTCTTTGCTTTTTTATCTGCAAAAGACATCTTCTTTGTGGTTCCAATCAGAGTATACTTACCGTTCTTTTTTTCTGCACGGTAAATCTGATAAGTTTTGGCACCTGTTACCTTATTGTAAGAAACGGTAACCGTTCCTTTTTTGTTATTTTTTACTTTTGCAGCAACTTTGACACCATATATGATGACTGCCGGCTTACCGGAAGCAACCTGTGTACCATATTCCGAGGTCATATAAGAGGCAATTCTTGTTCCTTTTTCCCCATATGCACTGACCATATAATAATATTTCACACCTTTTTTCAACCGTGCCCTGTCATATGCCGCCGTGCCTGTAATGGATCCGTCTTCGCCATAATATTCCCGATAGTGAACCTCACTGTAATATCCTGTCTCATCATTGGAATCTTTTGCGATCAGGTTACCTGTTGCTGCATAAAGTTTTTCGTCCGTATTACATAACGGCGTATATACAGAACGGACGACTTTATAATATTTCGCACCTTTTACCTTTTTCCAGGTAATCTTTACTGCATTCTTTTTCGTATCATAAACAGCTTTGATGGATTTTACTGCTGCAAGTGATGTAGATTCTTTTGACGATGACCATCCACTGTATTCTTTTTGGGAATTATAAGCCCTTACCGATACATTGACGTATTCTCCGCTCGATAATCCTTTAATGGTGTATTTATTTTTCTTTACCGTTACATATTTTTCTGCAACTGTTTTTTTCTCACCATATTTATCATATACCATGTATCGGATCTGATAGCCTGCAGCGTACTTGTCCGCATCCCATTTAACGCTTACATTTTTGCCTTTATTGGTAAGGACGAGATTTCGCGGCTCCTCGAGCTGCATTTTAACTCTGGTCGACGCGGTAATGTATTTTAATGTTTTTCCGTCTTTATAATATGCACAGATCAGATAGGTGTAACTCTCACCGAATTTTAACTTTTTGTCCGTGTATGTTGTCGTTTTTGCGTTTGTGATCGTTTTCACCAGTTCATACTTTGTATTTTCTACTGTCACGGCACTGTTGCCCGAATTGATCCATCCTGAAATTTCTGTGATATCCTTGTCACTCTCAGAAGTTCTGTAAATCTCATATTTTGTTGCAAAACCTACTTTTGTCCAGGTCAGTTTCACTGTATTTTTTGAGTTCTTAGCCACCTTTAATACAATGTTATTTACACGGCTGGTACTTACAGTAAAATTTTTATATATACTGTAACTTTTCGTTTTTCTGTCCGGATCATAATAATAAGAGCGTACCTTGTAGGAGTATTTTGTGCCTGCCTTTAAATTCTGATCTGTATAGACATAGTCTGTGGTCGTTGCTATTTTCTTATATTTTTTACCTGAAAGACGATAAATCTCATATCCGGTACAGCTTCCTCTGGTAAAAGATAACTTTATACTGTTTTTTCCCGCCTTTGTATATACACGCGGTACGGATACCTTATCCGTATAGCTTACCATATTCGAAGCAGGACTCATTGCCGTATAATAAGTCATGCCAACAGATATATTTTTATATGTTTGATTTTTTTGAGCATCTGTTACTTTTATTTCCTTATTTACAGTAAACACCGGCTTCTTTTGTATGTTATAAAGAGAACTGCCTGCATCATAGGTATGCGCAACAAATGTATATTTTACGCCCGGTTTTAAAGAGATTGCACTGTATGATCCATCGATTCCCTTCACTTTGTAAGAACGTACATAACTGCTTATTTCCTTACTTTCAAGCTCCGTAAGTGCATCTTTTAAATAAAGTTTTTTCTGCTGTCCCTGACCATCCGTATAGTAACCATAAGCGTTCAAAAGCTCATAATTATAATGCGCCGGCTTCTTTCCTTCTTCAAAAACATAAATGACTACATCCGCATCGATTGGCGTCCATGAGAGCTGCCAGTCATCTCCATTGTACGTCTTTTCTATTTTGAGATTTTTTACTGTCGGTATGTTTCCATTAATGCTGGCCGTTGCAGTTATGACATCTGAATAACTTCCATCTGAAAAATATCCTTCTTCCGCAGATTCCAGTCTGACGGAACAATAAAAATATGGCAGTCCTGAATCTATTGTAATATTACAATACGGATCTGATGCATACTCTGAATCCGTTTCATAGGAATCGTTTTCTCCTTTTGCATTTACATAAGCATCGTACAGCGTTCCCCTCTTATTGTAAAACTGTAAAAAGCTCTCTATATTCGTAATATTTAACGGTTTGCTGCTTCGCAGGTAATACACACGATAGCTATCCACTCCGTTTTGTGCATTCCAGGTAACTGACATCTCTTTTCCCTTTTCAGAAACTTTTGTACCGGTTACCGGTGATAACTTCTTTAAAGAGTAATTTTTATAAGTATAGGTGTCCGACCATTTACCATACATGTCCACCACATATTTCGTCTGTTTCGATTCTATAATATATTGGCTATTATCATTCCAGTTCCAATATACCTCCTGTTTGTTACTTGTCACTTCATGATAATATACAGCACGGACTTTTACGCTGACCTGCTGTCCTGAATTCAATATGACATATGGCAGTCTTGCTGCATCTGATGTTATCATCTCATGTACGGTTCCGTCTGACGCATCCAAAAATAATCCCGGCATATTATAGACCTTGGTATTTCCATCGCAGACCACTTCATATCCAACCTTCATCATGTCTCCGGCTTTATTTTTCATTGTGGCCGTATCATTATTAACCGGATTCCAGCTTATTTTTACATAAGTTTTTTCAAAAGAAATCTCTTCATAAGCATTTGCATATACAACATATTTATATTTTTTCGATGCTGAATCATATACCGATTCATACGTTAATTGCTTATAAAAATGTCCATTATAACTATAATAAAGAACCTGTGTATCATTTTTTACTGCATACTCATCTATCCGCTTTTTGGCATTTTCCGATGAATCACTTACAGTAATTTCTGTAATTTCATCACCTTCTGTCACATAATGATACCCTGTCGCATCACATGACCGCAATGCTCTATACGTCTTACCATTGACTCTATACATTCCATATGCATCTTGATATTTATCTGTGTTGCCTTTCAGTATGGCTTCTGCCTTATTATACAGGTTTACAAATCCATCAATATCCGTACCGCTGCAATCACTCCGTTCTGGAACCGATTCACATAAGCATATCTCAACTGCCGGCCAGACGCTGTTGTTATAATACTTCCGTCATCTTTTCCTCTTACATTGATTACCTTTGACGGTTTATCAATTGCAGCGAGTTCTTCCTCTTCAGTCTCTTCTTCGGTCTCTTCTTCTATTTCTTCTTCCGATTCTTCTTCCGTCTCTGTTTCCATCACTTCGGTATCATCAACAGCCTCCGTATCATTCACGTTTTCTGTCTCTTCTACAGTTTTCTCAGTTTCTGATGCCTCTGATGTTTCTGGAATTTCCGATGCCTCGCTGTTCTCTGTCTGCCCACTGTCATTTTCTGCAGACTCACTGTCCGTTTCGCTTTCTGTCTCTGTCTGTTCTGTTGCTAAAGCTGCTTCCATCGCATCTTCTTCCTGTATCACAGCCTCTGTTACTGTCTGTACATCTGTCTGCGGCAATCCAGCAGCACCTACTGATGTCCAATCTCCGACCGTCAGCGTAAGCGCCATCGCAAATGCCGCCATACGTTTCCAACCCGTGAGTCTCTTTCTTTTCATAACTTTTCTCCTTCTGATTTATTGCACATTGTCACGCGCATTTTTTATGTTAATGTAACAGTTTATCCCCGTCAATCGTACTTTCGTACTTGAAAGCGCAAAAAAAGCTTACATGCCCTTTTGACATGTAAGCTTCCTTTGATCTCACTTTTCCGTTCTTAACACTTTGTAACTTTTACATCTACCGGATGGTCGCCAAGTTCTACACTTAAGCTTAATTTGCCGCCAAGATTTGTCTTCATCTTTCCTGCATCTGCGCCATCGATCGTGATGTCGTACTCTGACTCATCCTCAAGTTCTACTGTGATCTGTGCATCTTCCGGTCCCTCTACCTGAAATGTCAGGCCTGTATCTGTTGCATTCAGATTCATGACAGCCGTTCCCGGAACAGATTCATATACGAACATGCCATTGCGCTCTAACTTGGTGATCTCGGAAAATGTCTTCACCTTGTAGATATCTCCCTGATGTTCGAAATTATCAAGTTTCGCCTTTGCACCTAATGTGTAATCCCCAAAACTGATCGTTCCATCTGCTTCTGAACGAATTAATTCGCTGATCGTTGCCATTTTTTCCTCCTGTGATAAAGTAGTTTTCTCTTTATCGTAAAATTTTGTGCCCTTATTATATAATATCCCCGTCACGATTTCCAGTGCTTTCCCGGATATTTCAGTAAAATTTTATTTTGTTTCGAACACGACTTTTTCTTTGTGGATCGTCACGACCACTTCCATATCTTTTTTCACTTTGCCGGACAGGATTTCTTCTGCCAGTTCATCCTCGATATCGTTCTGGATCTGACGGCGCAGCGGTCTTGCACCATATTTCGGATCATACGCTTTATCGACAATATGCTTTTTGACGCTGTCACGCACGGTAAGGTGGATTCCCATCTGTTTTTCACAGCGGTCTGTAAGTTCTTTTAACATCAGTGCAACGATCTGTTTCATATCGTCTTTGTTTAACGCTCTAAATACGATCGTCTCATCAATACGGTTTAAAAATTCCGGTTTAAAAATACGGCGTACTTCTTCCATCACGCTGTTTTTCATGCGGTCATAATTCTGTTTTTCATCATCCGAAACTGCAAATCCAAGTTTTTTCGGCTCAATGATCGCCTGTGCTCCGGCATTTGACGTCATAATAATGATCGTATTTTTGAAATCCACTTTGCGTCCCTGGGAATCCGTGATATGACCGTCGTCTAACACCTGCAGTAAAATATTAAATACATCCGGATGCGCCTTTTCGATCTCATCAAACAGGATCACCGAATACGGATTTCTGCGCACCTTTTCGCTGAGCTGTCCGCCCTCCTCATGGCCTACATATCCTGGCGGTGAACCAATCATCTTTGATACGCTGTGTTTCTCCATATATTCCGACATATCAACACGGATCATAGACTGTTCGCTGCCAAACACTGCCTCCGCAAGTGCCTTTGAGATCTCTGTTTTTCCGACACCGGTCGGGCCTAAGAACAGGAAAGAACCGATCGGGCGCCTCGGATCTTTTAATCCGACACGTCCTCTTCGCACAGCTTTTGCCACTGCACTCACCGCATCCTCCTGACCGATGACACGTTTGTGTAAGGTAGCCTCTAATTTTCTTAAGCGGGCAGCCTCCCCCTCGGCAATCTTTCTTACCGGGATCTTCGTCCATCCGGATACCACATCCGCAATATCGTCTTCTGTCACTTTTAACTTTTTACTGCGGCTGTCTTTCTTTGTCTTTGCCTGTATTTTGGCAAGCTCTTCTTCACACGCTTCTTTTTCGTTCTTCTTCTGCTTTGCACCTTCCACATCACCATCGTGCAGAAATTCTAACATTTCCTCTTCTAACAGGTTGATGCGATGTCTTAATTCAACGACTTCCTCCGGTTTTCCACCCGCGCGCAGACGTACCTTTGCTGCAGCCTCATCCATCAGATCGATTGCTTTATCCGGCAGGAAACGGTCATTGATATAGCGCGCAGACAGGCGTACTGCTGCCGATACCGCATCATCCGTAATCTTTACCTGATGATGCTTTTCATACTGTTCCCGCAGTCCCTCTAAAATCTGCACTGCCTCCTCTTCCGACGGCTCTTCTACCGTAACCGGCTGGAATCTGCGCTCTAGCGCAGCATCTTTTTCAATATATTTGCGGTATTCATCGATTGTCGTTGCACCGATCAGCTGCAGTTCCCCACGCGCAAGTGCAGGTTTTAATATATTGGAAGCATCGATTGCTCCTTCCGCTCCACCCGCTCCGATGATTGTATGCAGTTCATCGATGAAGAGCAGGATATTGCCGGCTGCCCGTACTTCCTGAAGTACCTTTTTAATGCGCTCCTCAAACTCACCGCGATATTTTGAGCCTGCCACGATTCCGGACATATCCAAAGATACCACCCGCTTTCCCGCAACGGTATCCGGAACCATTCCGGTTGTAATACGCTCCGCAATTCCCTCAACGATCGCAGTCTTTCCAACGCCCGGTTCACCGATCAGACATGGGTTATTCTTTGTCCTTCTGCTTAAGATCTGGATCACACGGCCGATCTCTTCCTGTCTGCCGACTAACGGATCTAATACTCCCTCTGCCGCCAATGCAGTCAGATCTCTGGAGTATTGATTTAATACCGGTGTATCCGATGCTGTTTTTTTCACCGGCTTACCATTCATGAAATCTTCTTTGTACAGGCTCGCATCTTCTCCCATTGCGATCAGGATATCCACATACATTTTCTGGATATTGACCGCTAAGGTATTTAAAAGGCGGGATGCCACACACTCTGTCTCTTTCATCATCGCGATCAGGATATGCTCCGTCCCGATCTCCTCTGCATGAAAACGCGCTGCCTCCCTTGCTGCCCCTTCTAACACCTGCAGTGCCCTCGGCGAATATTCCTTAGCCTCTGCCGTCAGCACCTGTGCATCCGGTGCAATGAGTTCCTCGATCAGCTGCATGACTTTGTCAAGTTCTACTCCATTATCATTTAATACCTGCGCAGCGACGCCCGTTCCTTCTTTTAAAAGTCCGATCAGGATATGCTCCGTTCCGATATAATGATGATGCAGTGATTTCGACATCTTTGAAGCCTGATCGATTGCTTTTTTTGCTTTTGATGTATATCGTATCTGCATAGTTTCTCCATTCTTTTTCTATTTATAAATCATTTAAATCGATGATCTCTAAATCATCTTCTTCCTCTTCTTCTCTCGGAATGTGTTTTTTCTCCGGAGTATGTTTCCGCTCCGGCTTTTCTTTTCTCTCCGGCCTTTGTTTCTCCTCCGGTTTTTCTTTTCTCTCCGGACGCTGTTTTTCTTCCGTTTTTTTTCTTTCTACCGGCAGGAAATCTTCGTCCTCTTCCCAGTCCTCATCGTCAAGATCGTCAGACATGCCACGTCCAAACAATCCCGCACGCACTTTATGGATCTTTGATACGCCGACTTCGTTCTCTGTATCGTTTTCTTCCACATCATCCGGCTCTTCTTCCACTTTTTCTTTTGGTTTTCTGTGGAAAAATCCTTTTCTCTGTGTTTCTTTCTCCTCCCAGTCAGCGTCTTCCGGATCATCTACTTCCAAATCATCTTCTTCCACGCCAGGATTCTCTTCTATATTATCATCTTCTTCCAGATCAGTATCATCTTCTGCTTCCTGATCCTTTCCCTGTTTTTCGGACTTCCAGTCCCAGTCATCCTCTTCCTCATCCCAGTCGTCACTCTTACGTCCTCTCAATAGAAGATTGATAATAATAACGACAAGTACTGCGATCACAAAAGCCATAATTCCCATCATATTTCTGGAAAAAGACTTTTCTTTTGCATATTGTTCAGAGAGATCATTGTATTCCTGCTGGAGATATTCCATATTAGAAACATCTTCCGCTTCTTCTGTTTCAAACTCTGCGTTCTGGTCTGCTGCCTGTCCATCTGTTCCATCCGCCGGCTGGTCTGTTGTCTGACCGTCTGTTCCATCCGCCGGCTGATCAACTGTTCCGTCTGCTGTCTGTCCATCTTCTCTGGTCAGTGTGATCGTATACTGGGCGAGTGCTCCGTTCTGCGCCTTCACGACTACTTTTATCGTATTTGTACCGACCTGCAGATTGTCATTTCCTGTGATCGACTGCACCGTCGCAAATTCATTAACCGGTGTTGCCGTCACTGTAACGCTTGTGACATCATTCGGTACGGTAGCTGTATATTGTACTGTCTTTCCTGTAAAGTCCGGGGATAATGTTCCCGCAGAAAGTGATAACACTTCCAGCGAATTATCTGCGGAAAGTGTTGTCTGTGCAGCAGCCACCTGGATTCCGGCAGCCTTTATGTCTGCCGCAGGTTCTGTCGCAAGACATCCCATGCAGAAAAGTGCAGCTATGAATCTTACTTTTCTCTTCATTCGTTTCACACTCCCTCTATTGCCATCATTACTATGGAATTATATGAGATATTCGAAAATGCGTCAACCTCAAACTCCCTCATTGTCAAATTCCGGAATAAAACTCTCCTCCGCCGTCTCCCCCTCCTGGATAAAACCGTTTTCAATCCCTATATCGATTGCAAAATCAATAACCTCATCATATTCCCGATCCGTGATCTTACGGTTTAATTCCGGATATTTTTTCACGTTAGAGAGCGGTGTAAACTGGTGCATGATACTGATATATATTTGATTCTCATAGGTTTCATGCAGATATTTCAAAACTGCTTTGGAATCTTTCGTGCACCCCGGCAGGATCAGATGGCGCACGATCGTACCACGCTTCATCAGGGAATCCTCCCCGTTTTCAAAAACTGCCGCACCCGTCTGACGCACCATCTCCGCTATCACCGCCTTAGCCACAGCAGGGTAATCCGGCGCATGGGAATATTTTGCACTCAAAGCGGTATCAAAATACTTAAAATCCGGAAGATAGATATCCACAATTCCTTCTAAAGAACGGATCGTATCCACATTTTCATAGCTGCTGGTGTTATAAACGATGGGTATCTTTAAATTCTGATTTCTTGCAAGCTCTACCGCTTTTATGATCTGTGGTACAAACTGCCCCGGTGTCACAAGGTTGATATTATTTGCACCCTTTTCCTGGAGTTCCAGAAAAATTTCGCCAAGCCGCTCCGTACTTATCACCTTACCAGCCGTGCCATTTGCAATATTTTCATTCTGGCAGAACACACAGTGCAGTGCACAGCCGGAAAAAAAGACCGCACCGGAACCCATCTCCCCGGAAATGCAGGGTTCTTCCCAGAAGTGCAGTGCCGCACGCGCCACCTTAATCTCTGTGGTCTGTCCGCAGATGCCGCGCTCACCGGATTTTCGGTCCACAGCGCACATTCTAGGACACAATGTACATATTTTCATGGTATACCATCACTCTTTCTATTTAATTTAATGATTGCGCAACCGTGCCTTTTTTTGTATGATAGACATTGCAAAAAGAAGATCAAACACAAAGGAGTTTTCTTATGAGTCCAAAAAACTGTATGGTAGCACAGTCAGGCGGCCCTACTGTTGCGATCAATGCCAGCCTTGCCGGTGTGATCGACGGTGTAATGCGTTCTGACATGTATGACACGGTTTATGGTTCCTTAAACGGAATCACAGGTATTTTAAACAACGATCTGACGAATCTTTCTGAATTAATGCAGCAGAATTCGGAATATCTCGACCGCTTAAAGGTCACTCCGGCAATGTATCTTGGCTCCTGCCGTTACAAACTGCCAAATTATTTAGATGATGATTCTTCCTATGTATTCATTTTCAAACAGTTTGAAACTTACCATATTGATGCCTTCTTTTATATCGGCGGCAACGATTCTATGGACACCGTCTTAAAGCTCTCCGAATATGGCAAAAAAATCGGCAGTCCTGTGCGTATTGTCGGTATTCCAAAGACCATCGACAATGATCTCTGTGAGACAGACCATACACCAGGATTCGGTTCTGCCGCAAAATATATCGCATCTTCTCTTTTAGAAATCGCACATGACACATTTATCTATGCAGTCAAAAGTGTGACGATCGTGGAAATCATGGGACGTGATGCCGGATGGCTGACCGCTGCTTCTGCACTGGCAAGAAACGGTTATAATACAGCACCACATCTGATCTATCTCCC
>ENA-OPEJ01000735-OPEJ01000735.1-human-gut-metagenome-genome-assembly--contig:-NODE-735-length-11677-cov-2.008604_pt1 | contig 11677 bp, 10 predicted proteins | sample MGYA00241635_ERZ501533 | MGnify/ENA primary metagenome ERZ501533 (study PRJEB25962, sample SAMEA2042378) | human gut metagenome | biome: human gut; feature: human-associated habitat; material: faeces...
GGCGGTTTAAACGAAACTTATACCCCGTAGCCGTTAGGCTGCGGGGTTTTCGTTTATGTAAAAATCACAAAAATTTTACTTATTTACGCAGGCATTAACATGATATAATGTTAGTAGTACTATACATACGAGGTGAATTGCATGAAAACATCTTTAAGAACCTTATTTTTGACCTTTGTTTTTACGATGCTTTGCACAGCAATGGCTTTTGCCTATAATCCCGGTCAGCGTACCATCCATCTGTTGGGTGAAACCCTGAACAGTGATAAGCATCCTGTACATCTGGTTGTAACTCAGACCATTGATATGCGTGAGGTACTGACTGCCGAAGCCTATGCCAAGCTGCCGGCTGCACAGCAAAAGCGCACCAACCGTACGGAATACAATGAAGCCAATGGCATTAACGCCGAGCGTATCACTACTACCGATGGTGACGGCAAGGTAATCAAGGATACCGTTTCCTTTGTGAAGAACGGTTATTGGTATACTATTGACTATCTCAATAAAAACTATGACAGAGTTCCCGAGCTGCCGGGCATGAGCATGCCCTTTGCCGAAACCCTGATCAGCTGGTTCAATGTACGTCCGCAGGGTGGTAATGATGCAGTTACCGGCTATGATTATGATAAGATGACTAAAGGCACCAACAGCCTGAACTTCTATTATGCAAAGGATACCGCCGACTGGAAGGGATACGAAGTAAGCTATCTGCCTATCTTTAAGGTACTGGAGGTTTCCAACACCGTGGATGAGGCAACTGCCTTTGCTTTGCCGCCTGCAGATTTCAAGGCTGTGGCAAATCCTTCTATGCGTGCTTACGCTAACAGACTTTTGGATAGACAATAAGTCCTGTAAGCTGATTATATTTTTTCAAAGGGGGAATACCAATGTTTAAAAAATTATTAGTTTTGCTTTCTATGCTGGCTGCGCTGGTAATGAGCGCAGTAGCTTTTGCTGCACCGGCTAAAAGCCATCAGCAGATGGTTATTGATGCTGCACGCGCCGAGGTTCCTGCTGCTGCTGTATTTTATGGCTACAAGGAAGAAGACGGCGAAGCTGTTCTGAACTTCCGCGATAATGATAATTATCTGGAATACGAGGTAGAGGTTGTTCTGGCAACTACCAAAGTTAAGGAAGTAGAAATTAAAGGCAGCAATATTGCCGGCAGCACGATGATGGTAAAAACTCCTGAGGATATCAGACAAATCGTTCTGGAAGCATATCCCGATGCAAGAAATATTGTTATCAAAACCGAAAAAGAAGGCAACAATGTACATTATGATGTAGAGTTCGTTACTGCAAGATATAAAGTAGATGCTGACATGAACCCGGTAACCGGTGCATTTGCCAAGAGAGAGCTGGAATATTTCTAAGCTTAAGTCAAAAATCAGAGGCAGTCTGCGGACTGTCTCTTTTTTATGCTGCGGAAAGGCGCTTTTTGCGTCTAAACATTGCATATCAAAGCATATTATTGTAAAATATATTAGATATAGAGTTTTTAACGCACTAAATATATATGACGAGGAGCGATTTACGTGAGTACAAATTTAGAAGTAGGTATCGTTGGCCTGCCTAACGTAGGCAAAAGTACCCTGTTTAATGCTATTACCAAAGCTGGCGCAGAAGCAGCAAACTATCCCTTCTGCACAATCGAACCTAATGTAGGCGTTGTTGATGTGCCTGATAAACGCTTAGATGTTCTGAGCGATATGTTTAAATCCAAAAAGATTGTTCCAGCAGCTATGCGTTTTGTAGATATTGCCGGTCTAGTAAAGGGCGCAAGCAAGGGCGAAGGCTTGGGCAATAAGTTCCTGTCCCACATCCGTGAGGTAGACGCTGTTGCCGAGGTTGTACGCTGCTTTGAGGATGGCAACATCACTCACGTTGAGGGGAGCATTGATCCTCTGCGTGATATTGATATCATCAACACCGAGCTGTGCCTAGCTGATATGGAAACTGTTGAAAAGCGTCAGGAGCGCCTGGTGAAGCTGGCAAAAACCGGCGATAAAAAGGTTAAGCTGGAGCAGGCTGTAATGGAAAAGGTTATGGCTGGCCTGTCTGATGGTGTGCCTGCACGCCGCCTTGGTCTGACCGAGGAAGAGCAGGAGTTCCTGGGCGAGCTGCATCTGCTGACCATGAAACCGGTACTGTACATTACCAACGTTGCCGAGGGCGAGGTTGCTGATCCGTCCGGTAACGAGCATGTGCAGGCTGTAAAGAAATATGCTGCAGAAGAAAATGCTGAGGTTATCGTTGTTTCCGCAAAGATGGAAAGCGAAGTTGCCGAGCTTCCGGAAGAAGAGGCTAAGGAATATCTGGAAATGGCAGGCCTGGAGGAAACCGGTCTGGACCGCCTGATTAAAGCAGGCTTCAAGCTGCTTGGCCTGATGACCTTCCTGACTGCGGGCGAAATGGAATCCCGTGCCTGGACTATTAAGCTGAACACTAAGGCTCCGCAGGCAGCAGGCAAAATCCATACCGACTTTGAGCGTGGCTTTATCCGTGCGGAAATCGTTTCCTTTGATGATCTTGTAGCCTGCGGCAGCAAGGCTGCAGCACGTGAAAAAGGCCTGGTTCGTCTGGAGGGCAAGGATTACGTTATGCAGGACGGCGATGTTGTCGAGTTCCGCTTCAACGTATAATTTATTACAGCGTAATATGCAACCTGAGCGCAGCAAGCGAAAGCGTGCTGCGCTTTTTGTGTAGCTATACATAATCTAAAAAGATGCGCTGTAAGTTTCTGGAATTCAAACTGCAAAGATATGCAAACCAAAAGTTTGTAGAATTGATTCTATAAACTTCGATAGATTTTCTGTTGGCTGAATAGGAGTTTTTGTATAGGGATATGGTATAATAATGTAAAAATACGAATACGTTTATTGGAGGTGCGGAGATGTACGAACAGATTGTAGCTTGGTGGCAGACGAAAAATATTCAGACAGATGCAGACTTAGAAGAAGCATTTAACGGGCATGTAATTTCTTTTGCTTATAACTCCGGTAATATTGAAAATCCTAATGTAACCTATCATGATACATGCGAAATTTTTGAGCATGATGGCGTTACAAGCTATACAGGCGATATCCGTACCTTGTTTGAGATTCGCAATGCGAAATTAGCTAATGAGTATTTTTTTGCTGCGTTTAATGAACGTAAGCCTATTGATGAAAATTTGATAAAAGAAATCCAAAAACGCCTGACGCTCAATACTTATGATCCTTTGCGCTGGAAAAAAGGAGAACGGCCCGGGGAATATAAAAAGGGCGATTATGTTACAGGTAAGAATGAGACCGGTGCCTGGCCGGAGGATGTGCCGGACGAAATGCAGGAGCTTATAGAAGATATTGGCGATGTTGACGATAAGAATGCGTTAACGGCAGCAGCCTTTTTTCATGCTAAGTTTGAAAATATCCATCCGTTTGCCGATGGCAATGGGCGCACAGGACGCTTGGTGATGAATTATCTGCTGGTTATACATAATCATCCGCCGATTGTTATCCATCAGGAGGATAGAAAGGCGTATTTTGACGCGCTAGAGGCGTGGGATGAAGAGCAGAACCTGCAGCCGTTGAAGGATTTTTTGCGGGCGCAGACGGTTAAAACGTGGGAGAAGCAGGTGCTTAGGAGAAGAAGATAGGTATATGATTGCATAAACTGAGCGAGTAAGTTCAGTTGATGCATAAGTGGATACATCAACTGAAAACATCAATTTAGTTGATGTATGAGTGGATACATCAACTGGCAAGTGGACGAATTAAGATAGAGGGCAGGAGGAAAGGTATGCCGACTTTAAACTGGATTGGAAAAGATAAGGTGCTGAACCACCATTTGGAAGTACCTTTTCATGTGCTGGAAAGGCAGTACAGCTTTGATGAAGCAGGCAAGCATGAAGAAGATAACGGCAGCGAGAACATGATTATTCATGGTGACAATTTACTGGCGCTCAAATCGCTGCTGCCCAAGTATGATGGCAAGATTAAATGTATTTATATTGATCCGCCGTACAATACAGGTAATGAAAACTGGGTGTACAATGATAATGTTAACGATCCGCATATACAAAGATGGCTGCATCAGGTTGTAGGCAAAGAGGGAGAGGATTTGTCGCGTCACGATAAATGGCTGTGCATGATGTATCCGCGCCTCAAGCTTTTGCAGCGCTTGCTTGCGGATGACGGCGTTATTTTTATCAGTATCGATGATAATGAGCAGGCGAATTTGAAGCTGATATGTGATGAGATTTTCGGAGCAGGAAATTTTGTTACCAATCTTATATGGGAGAAAAAGTTTAGCAGGGCGAATGATGCTAAATATTTTTCGGAACAACATGACCATATATTGATATATGCAAAACAAAAAAACTTGTTTTTTTTAAATAAGTTACCTGTAGAAGAGGAACAAACTTCTCGTTATAAAAATCCAGATAATGACCCTAGAGGTGCGTGGCAGTCCATAGCATATAATTGTAATAAAAATGCAGATGAGAGACCTAATTTGTATTATCCGGTTATAAATCCAAATACAGGTAAAGAAATATGGCCTGATAGAACTCGCGTATGGAGTTATACCAAAGATAGACATGAAGAAAATGTAGCTAATAATTTGGTATATTGGGGAGCTGATGGAAGGGGAAAACCTAGATTTAAAAAGTTTTTAGATACCCAAAGTGGTTTAGTACCAATGACTATATGGAAAACAGATTTTGCAGGAGATAATCAGTTTTCAAGAAAAGAATATAGGGCGATCTTTGGTACTGATGCTTTTGATTTTTCTACACCAAAACCAACAAAATTAATTCAAAGAATACTTCAAATCGCAACCAATAAAGACTCCATAATCCTCGATAGTTTCGCTGGCAGCGGCACAACAGCGCACGCAGTGCTGAACATGAACAGGGCCGACGGTGGCAACCGCAAATTTATCTGCGTGGAGATGATGGATTACGCTGATACTATTACAGCAGAGCGTGTTAAGCGTGTGATTAATGGTTATGGTGAGGGAAAGAAAACTGTGGATGGCACCGGCGGCAGCTTCAGCTACTACGAATTAGGCGAGCCTCTGCTTGTAGATGATAAGCTTAATAATGTTGTGAGCACCGAAAAAATCCGTGAATATATCTACTATATGGAAACAAAACAGGCGCTGCCGGAGGCATCTGCCGACGAACCGATGCTTTTAGGCGTGTATCATGGAGCTGCCTACTACTTTAACTACGAAAAAGACGCAAGCACTACGCTGAATGCTGCTTTCTTGAAGAGCATCAAGACGCAAGCGGAAGCCTATGTTATTTACGCTGATACCTGCGTTCTTTCAGAAAATAAATTGCAGCAGTTCCATATTACATTTAAAAAGATTCCGCGTGACATCGCAAGGCTGTGAGGGTAAAAACATGGAATTAAAAAATTACCAGAAAAAAGTTATAGCGGATTTGCAAAACTATCTGCACTCATTAAAGCAGAGCGCCAATCTTGCGGAAGCCTGGAAGAATTATTGGCAGACAAAGGATATTGCCGTAGGCAACGGCGGTGTCCCCGCTTATAAAGATAATATTCAGGGTGTGCCTGCTGTCTGCATGAAGGTTCCTACCGGTGGCGGCAAAACCTTTCTTGCCTGCAGTGCTATCAAGCATATTTTTGATTTTATGCCGGCAGAAAAACCTAAGCTTGTAGTTTGGCTTGTGCCGTCAGATCCTATTTTGGAGCAGACTTTAAAAAATTTGTCCAATCCGGACCATCCCTACAAGCAAGCTTTAGACAGAGATTTTGGCGGACGCGTGCAGGTGCTGAACAAAGCTATGCTGCTTAACGGTCAAGGCTTTTCGGCAGATTCGGTGCAGCATATCTTAACCATTTGTGTATTGAGCTTTGATTCCTTGCGCATAAATTCCGGACGCAGATATGACAGGAAAATTTATCAGGAAAACAGCAATCTGGCTGATTTTGCTGCCTTCTATAAAAATGATGAAGTTCTGCTGGAAGGTACTCCGGAAACAGCACTGATTCAGGTGTTGCGTCATTTGCGTCCAGTGACGATTGTTGACGAAAGCCATAATGCAACCTCTGCCTTGAGTGTAGAAATGCTAAATAATATCTATCCCTCGTTTATTTTAGAATTAACTGCCACACCTAAAAGCAACAGTAATGTTGTGTCGTATGTTGATGCAAGGGAACTGAAAAAGGAAAACATGGTAAAGCTTCCTGTTATAGTTTATAAACGTAACAGCCGTGAAAGTGTTATTGCCGATGCTATTCAGTTGCGTGGCAAGCTGGAGCAAAAGGCGCTGGAGGAGGAAGCAGTTACCGGCAATTACATACGTCCTATCGTACTTTTCCAGGCACAGCCAAGGAGCAACAATGATAACACTACCTTTGATAAAATAAAAAATCTGCTTTTGGAAATTGGCATTCCGGAAGAAGAGATAGCTATCAAAACCGGTGAGAAAAATGATTTGAAAAATGTAGATTTGCTGAGCAAAGCTTGTGCAGTACGCTATATTATTACGGTTAATGCTCTGAAAGAGGGTTGGGACTGTCCGTTTGCGTATATTTTGGCTTCGCTGGCAAATAAAACATCTGCTGTTGATGTAGAACAGATTTTAGGCCGTGTGTTGCGCCAGCCTTATACAAGACAGCATCAACATTTTTTACTGAACTCTTCTTATGTTTTGAGCTGTTCCAATGACTTCCGTAATACCTTGGACAGTATCGTCAAGGGTTTGAACGGTGCCGGTTTCAGCCGAAAGGATTACCGTGTAGGCGGGGATGAAGATGTTCCTGTACAAGAGCAGCAGCCCCAGCCTCAACCTCAGCAGGAGGAACTGTTCAACAATGAGAATGCTGTTGAGAACAACAATGATGATGATTTCACGGATGTTACGCCGGAAAATATTAAGGAACAAATTGATAATACTGATGAGCAAAGTCAGTCTTTGACAGATATGGAAAACCAGGCAGAGCAGCAGACGCAGAAGTATACTGAAGAAACTTCCGGGGAAAATTTTATGGGAGGAACTGAAGCACAGATGCAGCACAGATTTAAAATCAGAACAGAAAATATTGAATCAGCTCAAGCTTTACGATTGCCTAAATTCTGTATCAAGGCAGATTTTGGTTTGTTTGATGATGGTGCGTTTAACTATCTTGAACCGGAAAATTTACTGGAAGGCTTCCGCTTAACCGGACAAGATGCAAATGTTAATTTCAAATTAGCTTCCGGCGAAATGTATTCTGTTGATATTGCGCAAAGCGGTGAAGCGGTACCGCAATATCGCATGGTTACAGACAGCGATAAGAAAAAAATGCGTGAATATCTGGACAGCCTGCCGCAGGAAAGACAGATAGCAACCTGTATAGATGCAATCTGTGCCGTAATCAATCGCAAAAACGCTTATCGCAGCACGGATATCAGAGATTATGTGAAACGTGTAATAGATGGTTTGCATAGCGATGATTTGTTGGTGATGCTTACCGCCACAGAAACATATGCGAAAAAGATTCAGGAAAAAATTGATAAGCTGGCAGCTGTTTATAAGCAGAAGCGATTCATGCAGCTTTTGGATGAAGGCGAAATTGAATGCTGTGAGCGTTACGAAGTGCCTGATTTTATAACACCGCTTGATTTTACTGATGCTTTGCCTAAATCACTTTATGAAGCAGAGAAAAATGACATGAATGAGTACGAGCATAAGGTACTGGATGTTATTATCGGTCAAAGCAATATTGTATGGTGGCATAGGATTATAGAACGCCAAGGGTTCTGTATTAATGGTTTTATAAATCATTATCCGGATTTTCTTGTGTTGACAAAAAACGGCAAAGTGCTTTTGATTGAAGCAAAAGGAGATCACTTAGCGAATGATGATAGCGAAAATAAGCTGATTTTAGGCCGAAAATGGCAGGAAGCTGCCGGTCGCGATTATCGTTATATGATGGTTTTCGAGAAAAAGGAATTCCAACATGATGGTGCTTATACGCTAGACGAATTTGCAGAAGTGATTAAAAAGTTGTAGCTCATTGCAACCTGAGCGCAGCAAGCGAAAGCGTGCTGCGCTTTTTGCTGTTGGGAGGCGCTGGAGCAGCGTACAAAATTAAATAAACAAAAATTCTTTTCCCATGAGCACGTAAAGTGTGATAAAATAGAATAGATATACTATGACTACGAGGTGAAGCGAATTGGTAAAGGTAATTGCTATTGCCAACCAGAAGGGTGGTGTTGGCAAGACTACTACGGCGGTAAATCTGGCTGCGTGTCTGGCGTCGCTAGAACGCAAGGTACTTTTGATTGACAGTGATCCGCAGGGAAATGCTACCAGCGGCTTTGGCTTTGATAAACGTGATATTAAGCAATGTATTTATGATGCGATTATCAGTGACGTACCCATGCAGGATGTAATTAAGCACACAGCCTATAAAGGACTGGACCTGGTGCCTGCTACTATACAACTTGCCGGTGCGGAAATAGAGCTTGTTTCGCTGATGAACCGTGAAGGACGTTTAAAGAACTCTCTGGAAAGAGTAAAGCATAATTATGATTACGTTATTATTGATTGCCCGCCGTCTTTAGGCCTGCTGACAATCAATGGCCTGACTGCTGCCAGCTCGGTAATGATTCCTATTCAGTGCGAATTTTATGCGCTGGAGGGCGTTACTATGCTGATGAACACGATTCAGCTGGTACAGCGTAACCTGAACCCGGCATTGAAGCTGGAGGGTGTGCTGATGACTATGTATGACAGCAGAACGAACCTGTCGCAGGATGTTGTGAACGAGGTACAGAAGTACTTCAAAACAAAAATGTATCAGACGATTATTCCGCGTAACGTGCGCCTGAGTGAAGCACCAAGCCACGGACAGCCGGTTATCGACTATGACAGCAAATCTAAGGGTGCGCAGGTGTACATGGACTTTGCGCGTGAGGTGATTGAGGATGAGTAAGAAGGGCGGCTTAGGCAAGGGCCTGGGCGCAATTTTCGGCGAAAATACCAGTCCTGCCGTAGAAAAGGTGCAGGAGCCTGCAAGTGCTGCACAGGAGCTGCTTATTAAAAATATCGCAGCGAATCCGTATCAGCCGCGCTGCAACTTTGATGAAGAAAAGCTGCAGGAGCTGGCTGCTTCCATCAAGGAATTTGGCGTTGTTCAGCCGGTAGTTGTGCGCAAAAAGGGCAGAAGCTACGAGCTGGTGGCAGGCGAACGCCGTCTGCGTGCCGCAGGCTTGGCCGGACTTACTAAGGTACCTGCTATTGTTAAGGATTATGACGATGCCAAGATGATGGAAATTGCGCTGATTGAAAATATTCAGCGTCATGATCTGAATCCGATTGAAGAAGCGCAGGGCTTGCGCCGCCTGATGCAGGAATTTAAGCTGACGCAGGAGCAGACTGCCGAAAAGGTAGGCCGTAGCCGCAGCGCAGTAACTAATATCCTGCGTCTTCTGAACCTGCCGGAGCAGGTGCAAAAGCAGATTATCAACGGCGTGCTGACGATGGGCCAGGCCAAGCAGCTTTTGGGATTGCCGAAGCCGGAGCAGATGTGTGAGGTGGCGGAGGCGATTATTGCTAACGGCTGGAGCTCACGCATGACGGAAGAGGTTGTGCGTAAGCTGAAGGAAGGCAAGAAGCTGAAGATTGTCCGTGAGCTTATCGAGGAAGAAGCTAAAAATAAGGACAATAAGGAAAAGAAACCTAAGCGTGAGCCTACCGAGAATGATATTTTCTGCCATGACTTTGAACAGCGTCTGGTAGAGTTTTTGGGTACTAAGGTTAAGGTTGTGCCTAAACTGGATGAGCAGGGACGCCAGGGCGGTACTATTCACATTGAATATTATTCCGCTGAGGACCTGGAGCGCATTTATGAGGTGCTGCAGCAGGGACGCCACGAGGAAAAACCGCTTAACGGCGAGCCTAAGCGTCTGAATGTGTGATTTCGGAGTTTTACGCTAAGATATGAATACCGGTCGTATATGTGCCGGCGGTAATTTAGATAAGCTTTGGTATGAGGGGGGCTTTTATTGATGGAACAGGCCAATCTTTTGGTTAATACACATTCGGCAGCAATTATTATTGTGCTGCTGCTTATTGTGTTGGTTGCGTTGGGCATGTGCTTTAGTCTGCAGGGCAAGCTGAATAAGCTGCAAAAAAAATATGACTTCTTTACTCAGGGTAAGGAAGCCAACATTGATGTTGTACTGACAGATACGCTGCAGGAGCTGCATGCGCTGCAGAATGAGCTGGCAGCTTTGCAGGATGAGCATCAGAAGCTGCATGCACAGGTGCAGAACTGTCTGCAGAATATTAAGATTGTGCGTTACGATGCCTTTGACGCTATGGGCGGTGAAATGAGCTATTCCCTGCTGCTTACGGATGCGAATAATAAGGGTGTTATTATGACCAGCATTTACGGCAGAGAGGAAAGCCGTTGCTTTGCTAAGGATATCGATAACGGCAAGTCCAGCTATCCGCTGGCAGAGGAAGAGCAAAGACTCTTGTAATTTAAACAGTGTAAGAAAAATCCCGACAGCATATTATATGTTGCCGGGATTTTTGCGTTAAATTGCTATGCGTTAAGCGCCTTCGAACAGCCTCAGCAGAATAAACATGCTCTCACCGAAGCAGAGGTAGCGCAGCCAGGTGCGGGGATAGACGAAGCCCTCCTCATCCTCGTCATAGGCACCGCTGATGCGGGCGTGAATAGCGAGCGATTCCAAAGCTGCAATCACGAGCAGCAGAAAACCGGGAGTCCAGGTAGTGTCGTGCAGCATCAGCCAGATACAATATAACAGGAAGAAAACATCCAGCAGGAAGTAAATGATAAAGGTGGTGGCGCTGCCGTCGATGATAATGACCTGCTTGCGGCCGGGGTTGGCACGGCGCTCGTCTAAAATTCGGGAAAAGCGCTGCAGCAGATAGGCGATTCTGTGGGAATGGATAAAATGAAACATGCGCACACACAAGAAAAATAAAGCAATAAAGTTCATAAATACCTCTCATTCTATAAATTGTCTTGCCTGCATTTGTAAAGACAAGTAATTCTTCTGCATTATATTATACACTATCTGCAGGCGGAGCGCTATAAAGGCAGCAAGAAGACACAAAAGCTACAAAGTTTATTTGGAAAATACAAAAATACTGAAATAACAAACATGAAAATAGAAAACATAAAAAATGTATCAGTTTATATGTAAAATACTCATGTATACAATGAACATGAAAAAAATCGTTGACAAAAGTGTAATACAACGGCTATAATTGGTTACATAAAGTTGCTGGGATAGTGGTTGAATCCGAGAACACTCCCGGTACTGTGTTTTATATTTTATTTTTAAAGGGAAAGAAGGACTCAAAATGAAAAAATGGAAGAAATTAGCATCAGCGGCTATGGCTGCTATGATGTGCGCCGCATTGCTCACAGGCTGTGGCGGAGAAAAGAAACAAGCTGATTCAGGAGATACTATTAAGGTTGGCGCAGCATTCGAATTAACCGGTAATGTTGCTAACTATGGTAAATCCATTAACGAGGGCTTCAAGCTGGCTGTAGACGAACTTAATAAAAACGGCGGCGTGAACGGTAAAAAAATCAGCGTAGTTGAAAGCGATAACAAATCCGAGCCGGCTGAATCCGGTAACGCTGTAACAAAACTGATTACCCAGGATAAGGTAGTTGCCGTTGTCGGACCTGCAACT
>ENA-OPEJ01000781-OPEJ01000781.1-human-gut-metagenome-genome-assembly--contig:-NODE-781-length-11115-cov-2.227125_pt1 | contig 11115 bp, 7 predicted proteins | sample MGYA00241635_ERZ501533 | MGnify/ENA primary metagenome ERZ501533 (study PRJEB25962, sample SAMEA2042378) | human gut metagenome | biome: human gut; feature: human-associated habitat; material: faeces...
TAAGAATGAATCTATTTCATTCTTAGCATTTTTTATTTTAGATAAACTTTATACTTTTTCCCTTTTAACCTGCTTCTTTCTATGTTATCCTATCATTATCGCGTTAGAAAAACGCACAGAATTACGGAGGTTTTCCTATGGAAAAGAAAACTGCATTCAAAGACCTTTCCCGCAAAGCAAAGGTGCAATATATCTGGGACTATTACCGCTGGCACATCATTGCTGCCATCTGTCTTGTGGCGTTTGTCATTTCCATGATCGTACATTATGCTGCCTATAGGGAAAGTGTTTTAGATATAGTGATGGTAAATACCCTAAATCCTTATGAAGAAAGCGTTTCTTCCACAGATGAATTTTTTGAACAGGAAGGCTTTACAAAGAAAGAAGAAGTTACCGTAGATACCTCCATCACTTTTTCTGATGACGATAATTACTCCACAAACTACTATAGTAACCAGAAACTGACTTTAAAACTTTCTGTCGGTGATGCCGACGTTCTTTTTGCACCGGAATTTGTGTTCCAGCAATACGCTGATGCCGGAAGTCTTATGCCTCTTACGGATTATTTAACAGCGGATGAATTAGAACAGTACAAAGATATGATCGTCTATGCAACAGATTCCGAAACCGGTGAGACACTCCCTTGCGGTCTGGAACTGAACGACAACCAATGGCTTTCTGACTACGGTTACTACACCGGAACGGTCTGCTTCGGCATTGCATACGCAACTGATAACAAAGGGAATGCTGTTGATTTCTTTCATTATGTTATGAACTGAACACCTATTGATAAAAAAATCGTGCAAACATGATACGTTTCTGTTCGCACGATTTTTTATTTCAATTATGATTTACAATCTCCGTTACTCCAGCTTAAACCGTTTCACCTCAGTATCAAGCAGATCTGCGATCTCATTGTTATGATCAGCCGCTTTCTGGATATCTCCCACACTTCCTGTAAGATCTGTGGACATTTCTGCCACATTTACAATGCCCTTTGCGCTCTCTTCGACAGCAGCACTGACTGCTGTAGTCGATTCTTTGATCTCATCCATGGCTTTCTGCAATTCGCCGGCAGCACTTGTGAAATCTTCCATAATGGCATTCATATCACCTGCATCTTTGCTGTAAAACTCACTCATTTCCACTAACTGCTGATAACCATCCATAGCAGTTATTCCCGCAAATTCGACCATATTTTCTGCCTCTTGTGCCAGACCATTCACAGCCTCAACTACCGCTGCGCTCACTTTTTGTATCTGTTCTGCAGCTTCTGCCGAATTGGCAGCAAGTTTTCCGATTTCATCTGCCACGACTGCAAATCCTTTTCCTGCCTCTCCTGCCCTTGCCGCCTCAATGCTCGCATTTAATGCCAACAGATTGGTCTGATCGGTGATCTCGATAATATTTGCCGTAAGCTGTGCTATCTCCTGCACCGCTTGGGACTGCTCGATCTTCTCATTCAATTTCTGTGCCATGTCGGCCACCTGCGTTGCAACCTCCTGCTGTTTGCTTGAGGCTTCTGTGCGGACACTGTCTGCCCGTCCGTTCATTTCACCGGAAGACTCTTTTCCATGCTCTGCACGTGCTGCCATGTTTTCAATGGATGCATAAACCTGTCCCACTGAGGTGCTGATCTGCTCCAGTGAAGCGTTTGTCTCCTCCATTGCCGCACTCATTTCCTCCATAGTTGCGGAAACGTCTGTGATATTCACCTCTGCTGCTGCAAGGTTTTGTGCAATCTTTTGTGACGAACCATTTAAATGTTCTGAATTGTCGGAGATCTTCAACATGATTCCCCGTATGTATTCCAATAAAGCATTGACATTCCCTGCAATGAGTTCCATCTCATCTCCACTGTGGATGTCCAGCTTCTGCGTCAGATCTCCCTCATTATGCACGATCTCATAAATCTTGTCGTCCACTTTCTGAAGACCTCTCGTGATCGTTGAAATAATGATGCTGAGAGCCGCTACTGCCAGGACAATGCAGACCGCACCAATCTTGACCACTCCCACAAGTGATGCCTCAAGCCGGGCAGTAATATCAGATGCATCATAATCACACCCCAGAACTGCCACCACTTTTCCTGCGCTGTTTGTGATTGGCTTGTAGACTGTGATCAGATCTCCATCCTCCGTCTCATCAATATAATCCTGCACATATTCCTGTCCTTCAAATACAGATTTTAACTCCTCATAAGAGTCAGCAAAAGGATCCCCGAGATAACTTACATCTTCGGTTGCTTCCACATCTACTCCGTAATAAACATTTGTCCCATCGGTATATAAAGTATACAGATATGCAATCCCACAGCTGTCCTTCATATTTTTTAAGGCTGCCAGGACTCCTTTATATGCATCGCTTTCTTCTGCCCCCGGAACGATCTGCTCCACCTCGTCGCCATCTAACATACGAAGTGTCAGATCTGCCGCCATGTCTGCCTCCTGAACGCCCATCTCAACCATGCCGTCTTGGATATGTTTGTAAGAATTTACTCCCATAACCACACAGACAACGAGTACACATACACATACCGGGATCAGTATTTTAAATTTGATCCCCAGCTTTCTTGTTCTGACTTTCCGCTTCATCTATTGTTCCTCCAGATTTTCTCTTAAACACACGCATTTCCACAACACCTGTATTTTCCGTCTTTGATATTACTATTATATACCAAAAAAGCACAGATTCAAGTAAAAATCCCCGATAGACCGTCTCATACCGGGGATTTCTGTTATCCGGAAAAGTATTCTTTTTTACTCTAAGATCACGACCGAATACGCAGGTATGGTAAGCTGTTCTTCATCCAGAACGGCAGCTTCCGTTCCTGTCAGAAGCTCCCCTGCGATCTGCAATGGATATTTCCTGTCTTCCGTTGCTCCGAGAGCTGATTTCCCAAAATCGACCGTCTGTGCCTTCTCTGAAGTATTGAACACCAGCGTCAATTGTCCCTCATCACAGGTTTTCCGGATCACGCATACCGTATCATCCGAAATCCCCTCATCAAATGCGACCTTTCCTCTGGCGATCACCGGATACTCATTCCGCAATGCGATCGTCTGTTTCACAAAGTTATAAATGGAATTACCATCGTTTTCCTGCTCCTCTAAACTGCCATACTTCATCTTAATATCGTCCATATCCTTTGGTCCGTCACACATACCCGTAGCATCGGCATCCGTCGACCAGTACATCGGAGCACGCTTATTTTCATCTTTTCCGGAGCCTTTCATTCCAAGCTCCTCCCCATAATACAAAAATGCACTTCCCGACATCAGAAGATTCATTGCATTTCCAAGCTTTGTCTGCGCTTCACTATAATCGCCGGAATAATAACCTGCACTCCGCGCCATATCATGATTGGTGTAAAATGGTGCGTCAATGTAAGTATCGCTGTAGCTGCCGTAAAGCTCCTGCGTATTGACAAGACTCTTTCCGTAAGCAGAAGCGCCATTGATTCCCTTTACTGTGTCTGCGATGATACCGTCCTTATCCGCAAAAGTAAAATCAAAGAAACTGTCCATGCCACTCTGATAATATTTCGCATAGACATTGTAATCATTCCATGCCTCTCCGACCAGATATGCATCCTCTTTTTTGGATTTCACCATATCATTAAACCAGGTCAGGACTGCAATATTTTTATCATCTGCGCCCGAATAGAATTCCTTTACTGCATCCAGACGGAAACCATCCACTCCGAAATCCAGCCAGAACTGTACGATCTGTTCAAACTCTGTCTTTAACATCTCATTATCCCAGTTGAGATCCGGCATCTCGCTCCAGAACTGCGCCTCATAATACCAGTCTGTACCATCGAGCTTACTGTAACCGCCCTGCATTTCCTTAGAAAAATTATAGTAATCCACATAAGGACACTCCGACGCATCCGGCTCTGCTCCCTCCGGCAGGTTTTTCAGGTAATCTGCTGCCGTTTTAAACCATTCATGCTGGGAGGAAGTATGGTTCATGACAAGATCGATAATGACATTGATTCCCCTCTCATGGCATGCCGCGATCAGATTTTTAAAATCGTCCATCGTACCGTATTCCGGGTCAATATCACAGTAATCCGTCACATCATATTTATGGTAGGTTGTCGATGGCATGACCGGCATCAGCCAGATTCCGTTACATCCAAGATCCGTATCTGTCGCCGGATCACCGTCATTGATATAATCTAACTTTTCTGTCAGACCATTCAGATCCCCGATGCCGTCCCCGTCGCTGTCAAAAAAGCTGTACACAAACACCTCATACCAGGTACGGTAATTATCATCAATGATCTGTTCATCCCCGGTATTGACTTCCTGCATCAGAGAAAGGGCGGTCACTCCCCCCTCCTTCGTGTCAGCATCTGCATTTTCATCCCGTCCGGCAGAAGCTATGACTTGATCCGCAGAACTTTCCGTCGCCATTCCATTCGAATTATCCACAGCATTCCCTGATGAAGCTGTCCCATTTCCACATCCCCCTGCGGAAACTATCAACATACCGGCTAAAACAGCCGCAATGATTCTCTTTTTCATCTCAGTCCTCATTTCTGCGCATATATGCCTGCGCTTTTTCAATTATGTTAAAGTCACAATAGTATACCCAAGCTTCCTGATTGTACTATTTGACCTCAGCATCCTTCAATTACTCTATTAGAATAAAGAGTCGCTTGCGACTCTTTCGCGCTCGAGCGGTGCTGTTTACAGCTAACTTCTGCTCCGCAAGATGCGCATCCTGCCCGGAGGGCTTTTAAATTCATAGGACGCAATTTCCTATGAATTTAAAAAGAGAGCAGAAACAAACCGTCCCTGCTCTCCCGGCAGACTTCCCATCTGCCCAATGACACACCAAAATGTGCCTTCATATTCAATTTGTATCCTGTGGATCAGCCCTTGACAGCTCCGGTCATACCTTCCACATAGAACTTCTGTGTCATTAAGAACAGAATTGCAATCGGAATTGATACCACAACTGCACCTGCAGCGAAACAGGTATACCAGCTGTCGATATACTCTTTCTCAAGCATCTTCCAAAGACCAATAGACACCGTATAATACTGTGCATCTGCACGGCAGATAACTTTACCAAAAATAAAGTCAACCCATGGTCCCATAAAGGATGTTAAAATCGTATAGACGATGATCGGCTTACTGAGCGGTACAGTAATCTTTGTAAATACATTCCATCTTGTCGCTCCATCGATAATCGCTGCCTCATCCAGCGATTTTGAGATTGTATCAAAAAATCCCTTCGCAACATAAAATCCTGCACCGGAACCGGCGGAGAACACGATGATAAGTGCTACACGGATCATTGCACCATCTGCTAAATTAAGTGCTCTTAAAATATAGTACACAGCGATCATGGACATGAAAGATGGAAACAGACCAATGATCATCGCAATATTCATAAACGGTTTTCTCATCTTAAATCGCATTCTTGACATACTGTATGCCACTGAAAGTACAAAGATGGTAGAAATGATGCAGGTAAAAATTGCGATCACAAAGGTATTCATAAACATCTTCGGAAAGTTTAAAATACTGGTGTCTGTAAATAATTTGATGTAATTATTAAATGTATAGGTTTTCGGGAAAAATGTACTTACATAAGAACCTTTCTCTCCACGGAAACTTGTAAGGATTACCCAGAAAATCGGGAGAACCCAGATAAATGCCAGTATTGCCAGGAAAATGTGAACAATCACATTTATCACTGTTTTACGGATTTTTGCCGTATTGGGTGCACCACTTTTTTTCGCAGCCACTGCTGCTGTACTCGTATGTGTCCAGTTCATTACATGAATCCCTCCTCATCTTTATAGGATGCGGTATTGCGATATGTTACCAATGCTACGATCGCAAGTACAATAAATGTCATAATACCAATAACAGCACCTAAGTTATAATAGTTCTTATCAACCGTCAGCTTATACAGCCAGGTAACAAGAAGGTCTGTCTTTCCTGCCGTGGCATCCACCGGAGTAGGATTTCCACCTGACAGAAGGAAGATGACATTGAAGTTATTGATATTTCCCGTAAACTGTGTGATCAGGTACGGTGTCATAACAAATAACATGTAAGGCAATGTGATCTTAAAGAAAGTCTGTACAGCATTCGCTCCGTCGATCTTTGCTGCCTCATAAAGTTCACCCGGAATATTCTGTAAAATACCAGTTACCTGAAGCAACGTATACGGAATACCTACCCAGAGGTTAATAACAATAACCGTTACTCTTGCCCATGTTGCATTTGAAAAGAACGGTAATGCGGTATCGATCAGACCATATTTTAATAACAGCGTATTGACGATACCGGTCGGTTGTAACATGGTACGCATGATCAGCAGTGATACGAACTGCGGTACTGCGATGGAAAGTACAAAACAGAATCTCCAAAATGCCTTTCCTTTTGTCTCCTTACGGTTGATGATAATTGCTAAGATCATACCGAGGATATAGTTTAATGCGGTTGCTACAATGGCCCAGATCAGTGTCCATCCTAATACGGAATAGAACTGCTTGCCGATGCTGTCACCGAAGTTTAAAATCTTCTTGAAATTTGCCAGTCCCACCCAGTCAAATAATACCAGATGATCGTTGACCTTACTGTAGTTCGTGAACGCCATGGTAATGTTATAGATCAGTGGTAAGATCGTAAAAATTAAAATTCCCATAACCGGCGCTGCCAACAGTAATTTATATAAATTTTGATCTAACAAACTCTTGCAGTCTTCTTTAAAGTTGTTTAAGTGCTTTCCTGATTTTGCCAGCACTTCCGATTTATAAGAGCTCTTTACGGACTCTCTCCAGACAATGATAAACATTGCTGTAATATAAACTGTTGCCACTCCATACAACAGAATCAGTGATGACTGGTCACCTGCTGTATATTCATAAATACTCTTTTTTTCGTTCCATACTTTTTCCTGCTCTCTCCATCCAAGAGATGGCAGCATAGATAAATTATAAATTCCTGACTGAATCATGTACCAGATATATGCAGCTTCTACTGCAAGAAACATGATTCCCTTTCCAATTTGTTTATGTGCAATATTTCCTAAGCCCATAATTAACAGGGAAAGTTTTGTGATTATATTTCCTTTTGCCACCGCATTTGTAACCGTGTACGGTGTTGAAAATTCTTTATTTTTTCCTTTTTTCATTCCAGCCTTTTTCACGTTATGGGCCTCCTTTAAATCTCAATGTAGAAACATCCAGGATGCCCGTCCGGGCACCCTGGGATTTCTATCAGAAGAAATCTTTTTACTGTGCAATGTCTGTGTTCATTGTTGTATTCATATCTTCTGTTTTCTCTGCTGCGTTATCAGCTGTGATCTCACCAGCGACCAGTGCTTTACCCATGTTCTCAGCCGGTGACCAGTAGTTGCTCATTTCGCTTACTAATGGCTGCATGATAGATGTATCTGTCATAACTTTTGTAACTGCCGTAGCAATTTCATCATCTGAGATTGCAATGTTTGTATTTGTAGGAAGGATATTTCTCATATCATAATGATCTTTCTGAGCATCTTCACCTGCAAGGTAAGCCGCTAAAGCCATGGAAACCTGCATATTCTCTGTATTTGGATTAACGCCGATTGCTTTAGATCCTATGAAAGATTTCATCTGACCCTCTGTTCCTCCGATATTTACAGTAGGAAGAGCTGCAACACCCATGTTATCGCCAAGAGCTTCTTTTACAGATTCTGCATCCCATGTACCTGAGAAAATGGCATTAACGCTGCCATCACGTAAACCGGCAATACCTGCTCCGTCTGCATCATTAATGAAGTTTGGATTCTTGCAAAGGTCTACAAGATACTCAGTAACTGCTGCTGCCTTGTCACCACTAAAATCGACACCTGCTGCTGCATCAGTACCATCACCAAATAATGTACATCCGTTTGCTACATAGAAAGCCTGAATATACCAGGAGTTAGATAATGGGAAAGAAACTTTTCCTTTTTCTAACATGGTATCAAAGCTCTTAATATCATCATCTGAAAATACACTCTTATCATAGTACATGAACCATGTATTTGATGTAAACGGGAATGCCACTACTGCATCATTGTAAGTAACAGATGCTGTAATAGAATCAGAGTTTGTTGTAGTTACATAGTCAAGATAGCTTCCTCCAAGCTCTGCTAATGCATTTGCAGATACCAGATCCGGGATGTTATCGTTTGCTAACATATATACATCTGCGGAGTTTTCAACATCCTGTGTAACCGTTGCTTTTGCATCACCCTCTGCACATACACCATAATTGAAAGTGATATCCCAGTTTGGATGAGCTGCATTAAATGCATCACACTCTTTTGCAAGCCAGCCTGTGTCCTGATCTTCCTGTGGACTCCATACTGTAATTGTACCGGACCATGGCTCATCTTCAGAATCTGCGGCTGCTGCCTCAGTACCTGCTGTCTCCTCTGCTGCTGCATCACTTGTTGTGCTGTTGTCTGCTGCTGCATCACTTGTTGTGCTGTTGTCTGCTGCTGCATCGCTTCCAGCATTGTTTGCGGCTTTGTTTCCGCATCCTGCTGCCATGGTTGTCATCATAGCTGCTACCATTAATAATGACACTGCTTTCTTTTTCATTTTTTTCTTCTCCTTTTCTTTTTCCCAAAAAGTTTTCATGAACTTTGTTTTTATATAAAATGCAATCTGCACTTTATAACATAATCATCTGTGATAAACTGATGCAAGTGTCCGGATCCATGCCCTTCGCTCCTCACTCAGTTCATCGGTTCCAATCCTCCATCTCCAGTTTCTCCCGACGGTGGATGGTGCATTCATCCGCGCTTCATTTCCAAGCTTCATCAGATCCTGCATCTGTATGATCACCACATCTGCAATGCTTGCATAGGCAGCCCGGATCAGCGCATCCGGTATTTCTTCTTTATATTTGATATTCAGATACTCGTACAGATAAGCAAGCTCATAATCTGTTTTGTCCCTGAAGTAACCAACAATTGTTTCATTGTCATGCGTTCCCGCATAAACGACAAGATTGCAGTCGGTGTAATTATGTGGAAGATGTTCGTTTGCCGTATCATCCCCAAATGCGAACATCAAAATCTTGATGCCCGGCCATCCGGTTCTTGCCATCAGCTTCTTCACACCCGGTATCGGACTCTTTCCTGCGATATCCTCAACGATGATGTGTGTATCTCCGATCACTTTTTCGATTGCATCCGTAAGTTTCTTTCCAGGTCCCCTACTCCACTTTCCACTTCTTCCATCTTCTGCCTTGTTCGGTACGACATAATACTTTACGATCGCTGCAAAATGATCAAGCCGTATTACATCAAACAGCTTTGCATGTTCTAACATACGCGCCTGCCACCAGGCAAATCCATCTTCTTCCATCCGGCTCCAGTTGTATACCGGACTTCCCCACTTTTGTCCATTCTCTGAAAATGCATCCGGCGGAGAACCTGCAACTCCTTTTGGCGTCCCATCCTCTTCCAATAAGAAAAGTTCCCTGTTTGCCCATACATCCACACTGTCTAATGCCACATAAAACGGAAGATCACCAATCAGCTGGATACCTCTGTTATTTGCATATTCTTTTAATTTTTTCCATTGTTTAAAAAATTCAAACTGGCAGAATTCATAGAACAATATGTCTGCATGTAACGTTGTTTCATACTCTTTTAATGCCTCAGGATCCCGGCTTCGAAGCGGTTCGTCCCACTTCTGCCATTCCTCATCACCAAAATGTTTCTTTAATGCAGTATAAAGTGCATAATCAGAAAGCCATCCGGCATTTTCTTCACAGAACCTTACAAAAGCTTCATTTTCGATATCGAATCGTGCGAACGCCATTTTCAAAACTTTAAAGCGGTTCTCATAAATCATCGCATAATCAATATCCGCTTCATCATTTCCCCAATGGAAACTTCGGATCTCTTCCACACTAAGCAGCTTCTCCTGCACAAGATCATCCAGATCGATCAGATATGGATTCCCGGCAAATGCGGAATATGACTGATATGGACTGTCTCCAAAACTGGTTGGACCGATCGGCAGCACCTGCCAGTAACGCTGTTTTAAATCCACCAGCAGATCTATAAACTGGAATGCCGCATCTCCTAATGTACCAATTCCGTATGAAGATGGTAAACTTGTGATCGCTAAGAGGATTCCTGCTCCCCTTGCCATTCTTTTTGCATCCAATGATCTTCCCCGGTCCTTCCTCTCATTTTTTTCGTTTTTTTTCGTATCTGTGATAATTTTATTACTGGAAACGTTTTTTGTCAACGAATTTGCAACTTTTAACAGCGTTTTTGCCATATTTGCCGTTTTCGCTATATCGTTTTTGTTTATTTTTACAACGAAAGCGCTCAAAAGTTTCGAAAATTTTAGTATGTCTGCTTGTCAACTTTTTGTTTTCTTTATATAATATAAAAAAATCAACTGTTTTTACTAAGGAGAGGATCTTACCCATGGCAACAATCAAAGATATTGCAACAAGACTCGGTGTTTCCGTCAGTACCGTATCAAAAGGTTTAAATGGCGCGAGTGACATCAGCGAAGAATTACGTCAGATGGTGCTTGACACTGCAGTTGAAATGGGATACGCAACAAAAAAATCAAAGAAAAAAGAAAACCGCAAACTGGCGGTTTTTATCGAAAATATGGAATATGAAACGGAAGATCAGTTTGGCTACGATATCGTACTCGGTTTCAAACAGAATGCTTTCCGCCATAATTGGGATGTCACCGTTATTCCGGTCACACCTGCTTTTCAGCTTACAGAAAAATATGATACATACATATTAAAGAACGGTTTCTGCGGTGCCTTTTTAGTCGGATTCGCCCTGCATGACGAATGGATGCAACAGCTTTCCCACACCACAATGCCGACTGTTCTCTTTGATAACTATATCGAAAAAAATCCGAACGTCTGCTACGTCGGCACCGATAACTATGAGGGCATCGACGCAGCCGTAGATCATCTTTATACGCTCGGCCACAAAAAAATTGCTTTCTTAAACGGTTCCCTGCACTCCATGGTATCCGAGCAGCGCCAGGAAGCATTTTATAACAGCATGAAAGCTCACGGACTGACTGTTGATGAGAAGCTGACCGCCTACGGCTATTATGTGGCA
>ENA-OPEJ01000783-OPEJ01000783.1-human-gut-metagenome-genome-assembly--contig:-NODE-783-length-11105-cov-1.736742_pt1 | contig 11105 bp, 10 predicted proteins | sample MGYA00241635_ERZ501533 | MGnify/ENA primary metagenome ERZ501533 (study PRJEB25962, sample SAMEA2042378) | human gut metagenome | biome: human gut; feature: human-associated habitat; material: faeces...
CATCTATCTTATAGATTAATCTGTCCTTGTCATTTATTCTCCTGCTCCAAAAGCCGGCTAAATCTCCACTTAATGCCTCCGGCTTTCCGATTCCCTCATTTCCATTCCTTTTAATATCTTCAAGCAGACTATTTATTTTCCGTAAAGTCTTTCTGTCCTCGGTCTGCCAATATACATAATCCTTCCAGCCATTTTCCGTAAAAACATTATTCATCACCTGATACCTCAATCAGTTTATGCTGCTTAAAATTACCATTTTCGAGCTGTTTTTTTGATTCTAGCAGCCAGTCGTAATTAGCCTTGTTCCCCATCACATAAACATTTTCCATAAGATTATTATATGACTCCTCCGAAATCATAACTACGTTACGATTATCCTTTCGCGTAACTATCATTGTCTCATAGTCATCCGTCACCTTATCCATATATGTTTTCATATTCTCGCGCAAATTTGTATAATTGACAGCCAACATAATAACACCTCCACTCGATACGTACAGTTTTCTGTACTTCAATTATATGATACACATTTATTTCTGTCAATAATCAATCTTGAAGTAACTGTTCAGTACCTTATTCACTTTCAAACCGTATTTCCACAACAAACCGCTTCCCCTCAAGCCTTGCTTCAATACTCCCGCCCATTCTCTCCACAAGCTCCTTTGCAATCGAAAGTCCAAGCCCGCTCGATGATATGCTCCTCGCCTCATCGGCTTTGTAAAAGCGCTCAAACACCTTGTCCACGTCTATATCATCAGGATTTTTTACATCATTTGAAACCAAAATATGGACAATCCTATTTTTTGAAGTACGCTCGTCATCTGAAGCCCTGCAATTGCACGAATCCTGCTGCCTCATCTGTATGCAGATGCTCTTCTGCCCATGCACCAGCGCATTTTTTATTACATTCTGAAACACCCGCCTGAGCGCCTGCACATTTGCAGTGATAAATATCGTGTCCTCACATATATCAAGTGACGGCTCAATGCCCTGCTTTTTCCACTCCTCATAATACGAAAACACTGTCTGCTTTAAAAGTCTGCTGACACAGCAATTAGACAGCTCTAGCTTGAAGCTGTCATTTTTAAGCTTTGTGAACATAAAAAGCTCCTCGAGCATATCCTTAAGGCTTGTGATGCGCTCCTGGATGATATCTATATAATGCTCCTGCGCACTCTTGTCAGTCTCATCCCTAAGCAGCTGAAAATAGCCGTCCAGCGATGTAAGCGGAGTGCGGATATCGTGCGACAGGTTTGTGTACGTGTCAGATATCATCTGCTCCTTTTTTGCCGCCGCCTCACGCTGCCTGTGCCATTGCTCTAAAAATCTGTTTATACGCTCCTTAAGCCTTCCGATATCAGCCATGTTGGTATCGGTTAAAAGGAGCATATTTGTATCCTTTTCGCATAAAAAATCAAGCTGTTCGTTAATGTCACGAAGCTGTGCCCTTATTTTTACGAGCACAGCTATTAAGACAGCTACCGAAACTGCAAGTATTACAGTCAGTATTTTCCAAATCATGTTTTATTCCTCATTCAAAACACATTATATATCCCTGCGTTTAAATACACCGTACACTGCAATCAGTGACACCACTGCCCACACAGCGGCCACTGCAAATGCACCGCCTACGGTCTTTGCAGACGCACTCAGATCAAGCTCAGAAATCTGATTAACAATAAGGTAATCATTTATATCAAAGTTCTTTACTCCGATTTTTTCAATAAGTATATTGATTCCACTGAAAATCAGTGTAAAGATACCTGTACACATGCACACAGCGATAATCATGCTGATTACATTGTTTTTTATAATGATTGCCATTGCCATGACAAAATATACAAATAAAAGTGTGACCACATACTGGCTGCCAAGCATCTTAAATAAGTCTGCTGCATCTCCGAATTCTGCTCCATGTAAAAACAGCGGAGTCGCGATACACTGGACGATCACATCAAGTGCCATAGCCACAAGTGTAAATACCGAAAGCGCTATCATCTTTGAAAACAGCAGCACTCCACGGCACTTCACCTGTCCGCCTACGCTCTTTATATAGCCGCTGTTTAGGTCTGCTGTTGAAAAGAGCACCGTAAATATTGCAAGTAAAAGTGCCAGGTCAAGCCCCGCTATATCGCTTTCAACCATATCTGCTATGGTCGGTACCTCATCTGACATGTCGGATTCATCCATTTCAAGCCCGACTGTTGCCGTTGGTCCATTTGACGATTCCACTGATGCTGTATCGTATTCATCTGCTATCTCACTGTCTGACTCACTTACCATAGTGACATCATCAGTTGTTTCCACGATGCTCTCTGTCGCCATGCTTCTGACAAGAGCTGTCATACCGCTCATAGCTATTGCGAGTGCCATAGCTATTACAAGTATAACATAAGCTGACTTTGTATGTATCAGTCTGTAAATATCCATTCTTACCGCATTAAACATTTGTCGCACCTCCTGTGATACTAAGGAAATATGTCTCAAGCTCCATTCCTGTGACCGCTAGCTGTGCCACCGAAACTCCTGCTGTGACCAGCGCTGTATTTAAGGCGGCGCTATCATTCAGGCGCTCATAGACATCTATATGATTTTTGTCCACTATCATGTAGTGCACAAAGCCCATCTTATCGAGCACAGGCACTGCTTTATTTGGATTGTCCACTGTCAGTGTAATCTTCTCACTGCACTTGGAAAGCAGCTCCTCTCTGGTAATTTCCTGAAGCAGGGCTCCATTATTTATAATGCCGTAATCTGTGGCAAGCTTTGAAAGCTCCTCCAATATATGGCTTGAAATAAACACAGTCATATCCTGCTGTGCACACAGATTCTGAATCGTATCACGCACCTCTGCAATTCCCTGTGGATCAAGTCCGTTGATAGGCTCATCAAGCACTAAAAGGTCAGGCTCTCCAACCAGCGCCATGCCGATTCCAAGCCTCTGCTTCATACCAAGTGAGAAATTCTTTGTTTTTTTCTTTCCCACATTTAACAGACCTACCTTATCAAGTATGCCCTCTGCATAGCCCTTTTTACTGATGCCGAAGAGACGGCACTTCATCTCGATATTTTCCTTCGCCGTCATGTTTGGATATACACCCGGTGCCTCAATCAGGCAGCCCACTCTTGAGCGTACCTTTGACAAATCCTTTCCAGCGTATCCAAACATGGATATCTCTCCGCTTGTCGGCTTTGCCAGACCACCGATCATTCTCATACAGGTAGTCTTGCCGGCACCGTTTCTGCCGATAAATCCATAGATTGCACCCTTTTTGATGTGGATATCCACATTGTCAACTGCCTTCTGGTGCCCATACTGCTTGGTCAGTGCCTTTGTCTGCAATAATATTTCACTCACAATCAAATCTCCTTTTCTTTTTTCCTTAGCAACCCTTTAATCATAATATAAATGTAAAATCCTAATACATCGCTAACAAAAAGTAAAAAAAGAGTAAAGCTTGTTTACCTTTACTCTTTCATTTTGTAGCCTATGCCCCACACAGTCTCTATGTACTCGTCATCGGTCAGCTTTTTTATCTTCTTTCTGATATTGCTGATGTGCACATCAAGAGTCTTTGTCTCGCCAATATACGGCTCATCCCAGGCATATTCAAATATGTCCTCCTTGGCAAACACCTGTCTGGGATGCGCCATGAGAAGCTCGAGTATGGCAAACTCCTGCTTTGTGATGCCGTCAACAGCGTTATCTGCCACGTAAAGCTGTCTTGAAATCCGATCGAGCACAAGCTGTCTGTGCTCTATTTTAGCAGGACCCGCTATGTATGTATTTGCAGTATCTCCCTGCCCGGTCTCATTTTCTGCTTTTGTCTGGTTTCCTCCTGCCTTGCCCGACTTTGAAGGTACATCTGCCACCGCATGACGCAGCTGCACAGCCACTCTGGCAACGACCTCCTTTATCTCAAACGGCTTTGTGATGTAATCATCAGCGCCTGCCACGAGCAGATTGATTTTCTCATCCAGCTCATCCTTTGCTGTAAGGATTATCACCGGAAGTGACGCATCCATCTGCCGTATCCGCGCCAGAAGCTCCTCCCCTGAAAGCTCCGGAAGCATCAGATCCAATAGCACAAGCGCATAAGCTTCCCTTTCCAGCTTAAGCAAAAGCTCTCCCTCTGTGCCTGACCATGCCTGTCTTGTCCTATATCCGGCTTTTGAAAGCGCTGTCGCAAGCAGATCATTAATGTCCTTGTCATCCTCTATTATGAGTATCTCCCCGGATTTGTTGTCTGTCATAATATTCCCTTTCTCTATCTGTTGTACCACTTCTATAATAACACCTCTATACTGACAAAATAGTACCGGACGCATTTATCTCACTATGCGTCCTATTCATTTGAATCCGCTATTCAGTTGTTTTTGCAAACTTTAGTTTAGTGCCAATACACACCAAAAAAACAACAGTAACTTTTTATATTCTAGAAATATCCCTCGACTCCCTGCACCAGTCCGTCTGCCAGATTTTCAAGTGTGGCATCGCTGTGGTCAGAGCATGCGTTGCCAAGCTCTACATCCACTGACGGAACTGTACTGTATGAGGTCTGTGTCAGGTCTATTGCCATAGAGCCATTACCGTTTATCTTTGCTCCATGAACGCGCAGTCCTTCTATCAGGCTTGCCCCAAGTGCATCATGCTGCTGCCAGTGTGATGCAACCGGCTCCATACCCTTTATGCCTCCAGGCACTGATATGTAAAAGCAGCCCTTATCGTAGCTTAGTCCGTCGCCATCCCAGTGCAGAGCGATATGACAGTCTGCCGCATTATTACAGATGACAGTACGTGCCACATTGTCAAGCTGTACATCGCTTCCGTCTCTTACCATAAGCACATCATAGCCTGCCGCAAGCAGCTTGTCCTTTAGTATCTGCGCCATACGGAGTGTGACAGAGCTCTCCGGTGTACCATCATTAAAGGACATACCGCCTGAAACTGCCACTGCTTTTGTTGCGCCTGCGCCTGTTGTACCACCTGTGGTCTTTGCAGAGCCGTCAGGATGACAAAGTGTCTTCACCGAAGTTCCTCCGCTTGTACCGTGTCCGGCATTGACACCTACTACTATGTTTTTACGGTTTGCTGTAGCCTTGTACATGACCGCACAGCCTGAATTTATCGCTGAATGGTCTGCATACTGCCATGAAGGATTTAGTGATACTGATTCTCCATTCTCATAGGATGCTCTTTCTACATACTGATAAGAGGAATTATTATCACCTGAATTGTTCTGCTCCTCGTCCGGCTGTTCGGCAGTCTGTTCTTCCTGCTGCGCTTCTGTCTGCTGTGTTTCTTTTGCGGCCTCTGTTACCACCTCTGTCACAGCTTCTGTTTCCGTAGGCATCTCAACCTTCTCTGCAGCCTGTGTCTCTGTTGCAGGCTCTGTCGGTGTATCCTGTGCTTTTTTGCCGCATGATGCAAGGGTAAATATCATCATGCCTGTAAGTAATATTGCGGTAAATCGTTTCATTTATTAAAACTCCATTTTCTTTTTACTACATTATAGACAACCCCATGATATTGTTCAAGTATTAGGCAACATTACTTTCATTTTAGGGTCAGTTTTAAATAGTCAATAGAAATTGTAATTCCTCTAAAAATCAGTTATACTATATGTGAATGTATCGAACATATTTTAACCGGGGAGGCTCACATGGAAATATTAAAACTGCCTGTTGGAATCGAAAATTTTGAAGATATACGAAGGTCTGGATTTTATTATATTGACAAAACCACGTTTATTGAGCAATTTTTAAATACTTGGATTGAAGTAACGCTGTTCACCCGTCCAAGGCGCTTTGGAAAGACTCTTGGCATGAGCATGCTGCGCTCATTTTTCGAGATTGGCACGGACAAATCACTGTTTGACGGATTATATATTTCACAAAATAAATCTCTTTGTGATGAGCATATGGGCAAATATCCTGTGATATTTATTTCACTTAAGGATGTCGAGGGTTTATCATATGATGAGGCATTTCAGGTATTCTCCAGAATTATAGGAAATGAAATCAGCAAATTCTCCTTTTTGGCAGAAAGTGATAAATTGACAGTTTTGGAAAAAGAACAGTTCAAAGGATTACTTCATATAGAAAAGGGAAAGTTTATTTTTGACAAGGATACATTTACCGCTTCATTAAAGCTTCTTTCCCAGCTTTTATATAAGCATTACGGCCAAAAGGTAGTCATCCTGATAGATGAATACGATGTGCCACTCGACAAGGCATACCAGAACGGCTACTACCATGAGATGGTCTCTCTCATACGAGGCTTGTTCGGACAGGCACTAAAGACCAACGATTACTTACAGTTTGCTATTTTGACAGGCTGTCTTCGCATATCGAAGGAAAGCATATTTACAGGATTAAACAACTTTGAAGTCGTTTCAATCATGGATTCAATGTATGACGAGTGCTTTGGCTTTACAGATAAAGAGGTTCAGGAAATACTTAAGTATTTTAATCTTTCAGAGCATTATGCAGATATAAGGGAATGGTACGACGGCTATCATTTCGGCAACACCGATATCTACTGCCCGTGGGATGTCATAAGATATTGCAAGAGCCTGTGCGCAGATCCCACTGCAAAGCCGCAGGACTTCTGGTCAAATTCAAGCGGAAATGCTCTGGTCAGAAGCTTCATTGACAAGGCCGATGTCCAGACCAAGGATGAGATTGAGCGCCTGATAGCAGGCGAATACATTGAAAAAGAAATATCCCAGGAGCTGACCTACGATGAAATTGACAAAAGCATCGCAAACCTGTGGAGTGTGCTCTTCACCACTGGTTACCTGACCAAGCAGGGCGTGACTGACGATGGCAAGGTGCGTTTATCAATACCAAACCGCGAGATTAAAAACCTTTTCATCAAAAAAATCCGCGAATGGTTCAGCGATACAACTGCAAATGACGGAAAGACACTTGAACAATTCTGCAATGCATTTGTGGAGAAGGATACTGAAAAAATAGAAGAGCTTTTTGGCGATTATCTCTGGAATACAATAAGCATAAGGGATACCGCAGTTGCTAAAGATAAAAAAGAAAATTTCTACCACGGAATCCTGCTCGGTCTGTTGGGCTACAAAGCAAGCTGGCTCATCAAATCAAACACCGAATCGGGCACAGGCTACAGCGATATCCTCGTTGAAGTTCCAAACAACCGAACCGGCATCGTGATAGAGCTTAAATATGCCGAAAACGGCGATATGGACGCAGCCTGCAGTGAGGCACTGAACCAGATTGAAGAAAAGTCATATGTGGATAAGCTGAAGCAGGATGGCATGCGCAATTTCATCAAGTATGGAATTGCTTGCTTTAAGAAGGATTGTAAGGTTGTGGTAAGTGAATAAGGCACGCATTTAAACAGGCGTAGAGAGACTAGCTCCACGCCTGTTTACTATTCTTTTAATACACATTTTGTAAGTCAATATATTAATTATTTCTTACTATTCTCATAAACACCAAGTACTTGTACTATTAATGCAAGCAACATAATAATAAATAAACCTATACTATTTCCATATAAAAATATAGTAAATGCCTGTATTGCAACAACTACCCAGTTACATACTAATAAAATAAGTTCAAGATTTTTTTTCATTTTCATTTTCTCCTTTTCTTAACTTTTTATATAAACTATCAAATGGTAAAATTACCACTTGGTTCAAACGCTAATAATGCTCAAAAACTCTCTTTGCGTTTTTTGCTTTTAATAAAAAAATTAAATTTAAAACATTTCCAACAATAACAATCAGCACTATGAAAATACTCAATACACCCTCAACATTTGGAATAACAAATATTGAACATAAAATTAGTAAAAATTGTACTATCACATATATTATTATTTTATTCTTCATCCGATAATTTCTCCCTCCTAATTCACCATTTTCTAATATATCAGCATTTTTTGAAGAAATTCACAAATCACTCCAAAAAGTGATATCAATGCACTTATCAGAATGTTGAATATAATATACCCATAACAGTGGACACGCGAATTAGTGTAGTACCTACTTTTAGGACACCCTCACCATTTGTATCCCTGTTTATAAACACACCCCTAAGTAACACCTTTTTCTTGGACACCCTCTTCCAAATGTGATATTCTAATCACAGAAATGGAGGATTTCATGAGCAGAAAAATTTTTACTGAGGAACAACAACAGTTACTTCGTCAAAACCCTTATATCTACAGTGTTACTGATACAAGGATCAATCTTACTAAGGAATTCAAGGAGATATTTCTGGCAGAATATAAATCTGGTACTTCTCCAAGAAAAATCCTTGAAGATCACGGTTTTGACATTAGTATCATCGGAGAACGCCGCATATGGAGCATCTCCAATCACATCCGTACCGAATATAAAAAGTACGGCGAATTTCACGAAGGCTACAGGCCTCGTAGTGTACCAGCTGCTGATGCTTCCGATGACACCGGTTCAAAAAACAACTCAGATGCTGACAAAATCAAGCAACTGCAACAGGAAGTAGATTACCTGAAACAGGAAATGGAGTTCTTAAAAAAAATTTCCTCAATCAGAACTACAAGGAAGTAGGTGCATTGCTCATGAACGATTCTTCCTGTATTTTTGAAATAATCTACAATACCATGCAACAAAGTCATAACACCATGTCCATAAAAACACTTTGTGCTATGGCCGGAGTCTCCAGAAGCGGTTATTATGCATGGCTGAATGCCGCCCCGGCAAGAGCGCAGCGGGAACAGCAGGACAGAGAGGACTTTGAACAAATCCTTACTGCATATAAAATGCACGGTTATTCCAAAGGCGCAAAAGGCATCTATATGGCTCTTCTTCACATGGATCCACCCGTGGTTATGAATCTCAAAAAGATCCGGCGTCTGATGGATAAATTCAATCTGTCATGCCCTTATAGAGGTCCTAATCCTTACAGGCGGATGGCAAAAGCCCTTAAAACCAGCAGTGTCGCAGATAACCTGCTTCAACGTGAATTTGAAGCATATGGTCCACGGATCGTCCTGCTGACAGACATCACCTATCTGCCCTATAATGGCACATTTGCCTATTTATCTACTGTCCTGGATGCCTTTACTAAGCAGATACTGTCCTATGTGCTCAGTCCATCACTAGAGGTTGATTTCGTTCTGGAAACCATCAATAAACTGGTAGAATATCATGGAGTGTCCCTGCAGGCTGAAACCATCATCCATTCGGATCAGGGTTGTCATTATACAAGCCACAAATTTATCAATATCCTGTATGACAAAAAACTGCGCCAATCCATGTCACGCAAGGGAAACTGCTGGGACAACGCCCCACAGGAAAGTTTCTTCGGCCACATGAAAGACCATATCAAGCCTGAGCTTGCTGAATGTACATCATTTGCTGATGTTCAGGTCATCATTGATAACTACATTGATTATTACAACAACCGGCGGTATCAATGGCATCTTGCCAGGCTGTCGCCTAATGAATTCTACAAATTTGTTACTACTGGTAAATATCCTCTGGATATTCCGAATATTCCTGCCATGCCAGCCATAAAAAAGGATCCTAAAGAGCTTGGTGCATCGGCAGTTGATATAGATGATAATAAATAAACCAACTGAATATCACACTGGATGGGATGGTATGTCCATTTACGTGGATACCGAAAATGTCATGTGTCCACTTCTGTGGGGAACCAAACCAGGGAATGTCCAAAATCAAGGATATCACTTTAGTGTAGGTGTCTAAAAAATAGGCACTACACTAATTCAAAATGTCCTTGACAAAGGGGACAGTTTACATCCTGTATTCCTTTTCTAAACTTACTCTATAATAAATAATATACAATCTATAATTCATTTGCAATCAAATCTGCATAAATGACATAAATTCGCACATAAATGATATTTCACGCATTTATGGATAAGCTTAATCAGGATGGCATACTCAATTTTATAAAGTATAGAATTACAGACTTTAAGAAGGATCTCAAGACTATGGTTGCTGATTAATATATCTTTAAATCCGCGATATCACAAGCCTTCCATCCTGCACATCAACCCTGACCTTATTAGACTCTATCCCCGCTGCCTCAAGCATCTCATCAGTGAGTTTTATCCTGTGCGCCTTGTCCAATACCGTATATTCCATTGCAGGGTGTTTCTTCAATTTCTCCGTACTTACCTTTCCGTCAGATATAAGCACTGTGCGGTCTACACGACCTGCAAGTGCCATATCGTGTGTCACTATGATGATGGTTATACCAAGCTCTTTGTTCAGCTTATGAAACAGCTCATAGATTGTATCAGCAGTCCTTGTATCCACAGCTCCGGTCGGTTCATCCGCAAGCAGTATGTCCGGCTTATTTGCCAGTGCCACCGCTATCGCTGCGCGCTGTTGCTCTCCCCCCGATAGCTGAGCCGGAAGCTTATCCTTATGCTCCTGTAATCCCACTGCCTTTAACAGTTTAAGGGCATAGCTTTTATTATCATCCTTGCGTTTTTTTATAATTTCTCTGTGTTTTAAATTACCGGTATTACCTGAATTTTCAAACATCATCACGGCCTCGACATTCTGCAGCACAGTCAGGTATGGGAACAGATTTTTGGCACTTTTCTGCCACACAAAGCCCACCTTGTCCCTGCGGTATCTTACCATTTCGTCCTCTGAATATGTGGAAATGTCTTTTCCGTCAATAGTGAGCACTCCAGCCGTTGGTGTTTCCAGTCCTCCTATCATATTTAAAAGGGTGGATTTTCCGCTGCCGGATTTTCCTATTACCGCAAGCATCTCCCCTGTTTCCACCGTCAGGTCAAGCCCCTCCAGTGCCATCACCTTTTTATCGTCGGTCTCATATATTTTTACCAGTCCATCGCAGTTTATCATCTACTTTTCCCCCTTTTAATTTAAATTACTATGCCGTCACTAAGCTCAAACACTTCATCTCCCAGCTCCATCAGGTTCGGATCATGCGTGGTCATAACTATTGTGATGCCCTCATCGTCTATCAACTCGCGGAACAATCGCATGACTTCAAATCCAGAAGCGGTATCGAGTGCTCCTGTCGGCTCATCCGCAAAGACCACCTTCGGACGATGAACCACAGCGCGCGCTATCGCAACTCTC
>ENA-OPEJ01000784-OPEJ01000784.1-human-gut-metagenome-genome-assembly--contig:-NODE-784-length-11094-cov-2.810490_pt1 | contig 11094 bp, 7 predicted proteins | sample MGYA00241635_ERZ501533 | MGnify/ENA primary metagenome ERZ501533 (study PRJEB25962, sample SAMEA2042378) | human gut metagenome | biome: human gut; feature: human-associated habitat; material: faeces...
TTTGCAGATTCTCCGGAATATCAAGGATAAATACGAGGAGCATCATAACGTGACTTACACGGACGAGGCGCTGGAAGCTTGCGTACGCCTGACCGACCGCTATGTGACCGACCGTTATTTCCCCGACAAGGCCATCGACGCCATGGACGAAGCGGGTTCTCGTATCCACCTTACCCATATCTCCGTACCTCAGGAAATTGAAGAACAAGAACGATTGATTGAGGAAGCGCAACAACATAAGAATGAGGCCATTCGCTTGCAGAATTTCGAGCTGGCCGCCAGCTTCCGTGACCGTGAGAATCAGTACACGGAGCAATTGGAACGCCTGAAAAATGAATGGAAAGAAAAGTTGAAGGACAACCGGGAAACGGTAGACGCGCCACAGATAGAGGAAGTGGTGTCCATGATTTCGGGTGTGCCCGTGCAACGTATGGCGCAAGCGGAAGGTGTACGGTTGAAGGGGATGAAGCAGGCATTGCTTTCGAAGGTTATCGGACAAGACAAAGCGGTAGAGACACTGGTAAGAAGTATCCAGCGGAGCCGTGTGGGACTGAAGGACCCGAACAAGCCTATCGGTACGTTCCTTTTCTTAGGACCGACGGGTGTAGGAAAGACGCACCTGGCGAAAGAGCTGTCCAAGAACATGTTTGGCACTACCGACGCCATTATCCGTATCGACATGAGCGAATACATGGAGAAATTCACCGTGTCACGTCTGGTCGGAGCTCCCCCGGGATACGTGGGTTACGAGGAAGGCGGACAGCTGACAGAAAAAGTACGCCGTCATCCCTACTCTATCGTGTTGCTGGATGAAATCGAGAAGGCTCACTCCGACGTGTTCAACATGTTGTTGCAAGTGATGGACGAAGGCCGGTTGACGGATAGTCTGGGACGGACCGTAGATTTCAAGAATACCATTATCATCATGACGTCCAACATCGGTACGCGCCAGTTGAAGGAGTTCGGCAAAGGCATCGGTTTCACGGCACAGACCGGCGAGAACGAGAAAGAGCATGCCAACAGCGTGATTCGCAAGGCCTTGAACAAATCGTTCGCTCCCGAGTTCATCAACCGTCTGGATGAAATCGTAACCTTCGACCAGCTGGATATTGCTTCACTGGAGAAAATCATTGACATTGAGCTGGCGGGACTCTACAAGCGTATCGAAGGTTGTGGCTACCATCTCCTGCTCGACCAGGAGGCCAAGCGTTTCGTGGCAGAAAAGGGCTACGACGTACAGTTCGGTGCCCGCCCGTTGAAACGCTCCATCCAGAATCACCTGGAAGACGGACTGGCAGAGCTGATTATCAACGAAGAACCGCAGGCGGGCGATACCTTGCATGTGTACATGAACGCCCAAGGTGACGGAGTAGAAATGAAAGTAGAAAAAGCATAACGGAATTCTGACAGAATTTCGGTATACAGACAAAATGTCAGGTACAAACGTATCTGGCATTTTTTTTGTGTAGAGACAGGAAAAAAATTTATTCGAACAATCATAAAAAACAAAGAGATATGCAAAAAGGTAATATCGGGGTTACAACAGAAAACATATTCCCCATCATAAAGAAGTTCTTGTATAGCGACCATGAAATTTTCCTCCGTGAACTGGTTTCCAATGCGGTGGATGCAACTCAGAAATTGAAGACACTGGCCGCTACGGGCGATTTTAAAGGTGAACTGGGCGATTTGACGGTACGTGTGAAAGTGGACAAGGAAAACGGCACCATCACCATCAGCGACCGTGGTCTGGGTATGACAGCCGAAGAAATCGACAAGTACATCAACCAGATTGCCTTCTCAGGAGCAAATGACTTCCTAGAAAAATACAAGGACGATGCCAATGCCATCATCGGTCACTTCGGTCTGGGATTCTACTCAGCCTTCATGGTAGCCAAGACGGTAGACATCGTAACTCTTTCTTATAAGGAAGGTGCCAAGGCCGTGAAATGGAGCTGTGACGGAAGTCCTGAGTTCACCCTCGAAGAAACAGAACGTAGCGACCGTGGAACCGACATCATCCTGCACGTGGATGAAGATTGCAAGGAATTCCTGGAAGAATCTCGCTTGCAGGGCTTGCTCACCAAGTATTGTCACTTCCTGGCCGTACCGGTAGCCTTTGGCAAAAAGAAGGAATGGAAAGACGGCAAGCAGGTAGAAACGGATGAAGATAACCTGATTAACGACACTTGTCCTATCTGGACCAAGAAACCGTCGGACTTGAAGGAAGAGGATTACAAGAAATTCTACCGCGACCTGTATCCGATGGCCGACGAACCGTTGTTCTGGATTCACCTGAACGTGGACTATCCGTTCAACCTGACCGGTGTGCTCTACTTCCCGAAAATCAAGAGCAACATCGATTTGCAACGTAACAAGATTCAGTTGTATTGCAACCAAGTATACGTGACCGATTCAGTAGAAGGTATCGTGCCCGACTTCCTGACCCTGCTTCACGGTGTCATCGATTCTCCGGACATTCCGTTGAACGTATCTCGTTCTTACTTGCAGAGCGATTCGAACGTGAAGAAGATTTCTACTTACATCACGAAGAAGGTATCCGACCGCTTGCAATCTATCTTCAAAAACGACCGTAAGGAATTTGAAGAGAAATGGGACGACCTGAAGATTTTCATCAACTACGGTATGCTGACTCAGGAAGATTTCTATGAAAAGGCTTCCAAGTTTGCTTTGTTCAAGGATACAGACAACAAGTATTACACTTTCGAAGAATACCAGACACTGATCAAGGATAATCAGACCGACAAGAACGGCAGTCTGATTTACCTCTACGCCAACAACCTGGACGAACAGTACACTTACATCGATGCGGCCAAGAACAAAGGCTACAACGTATTGCTCATGGACGGCCAGCTGGACGTACCGATGATCAACATGCTGGAACAGAAGTTCGAAAAGAGTCACTTCACCCGTGTGGATAGCGACATCGTAGACCGCCTGATTGTGAAGGAAGACCAGAAGGGCGAAGAACTTCCGCACGACAAGCAGGAAGTGCTCAGCTCTTTGTTCAAAGGACAGATGCCGAAGGTAAAGAAAACAGAATTCCACGTAGAAGCACACGCACTGGGCGAAAACAATGCGCCGATTGTCATCACACAGGCCGAATACATGCGCCGTATGAAAGACATGGCCAGCATCCAGCCGGGTATGAGTTTCTATGGTGAAATGCCCGACATGTTCAATCTGGTATTAAATAGCGACCACCGCCTAATCAAGCAGGTATTGAGCGATGCCGAAACGGCTTGTGCGGAAAAACTCGTACCGGTAGAATCTGAAATCGCCATGCTGACTCTCCGTCGTAACGAACTCCAGAAAGCACAGGAAGGAAAGAAGGATGAAGAAATCCCAACCGCCGAAAAAGACGAGCTGAGTGAGGTAGAAAAGAAGATTGAAGCGCAAAAGACCGAAAAGGAAAACATCCTGAACGGTTATGCTGCCGGCAACAAAGTGGTTCACCAGCTTATCGACCTGGCTTTGTTGCAAAACAACATGCTGAAGGGTGAAGCCCTAACCAACTTTGTAAAACGAAGCGTGGAAATGATCTGATTTTCCCCCATAAAATAAGGAAAGCCATTCTTGCAGGTATGCAGGAATGGCTTTTTTTGTGCTTTTTATGCCCGCGGATAGAAGATAATTTGTACATTTGCCCAGAAACACGCAAGCAGACAACCATGAAAAACAAAACCGAATTGATATTAATCCGCATCAGCGGAGTGGACCGACCGGGACTGACCGCATCGGTAACTGCCATCTTGTCTAAATATCAGGTAGACATTATGGACATCGGACAAGCTGACATTCACAGTACCTTGTCACTGGGTATTCTTTTCAAATGCTCCGACCAGGACTCCGGAAATATCATGAAGGAATTGCTTTTCAAGGCTTCTGACTTGGGTATCAATATCCGCTTCTACCCTGTCAGCGACGATGAATATGAGACATGGGTGAACATGCAAGGAAAGCACCGCTACATTCTGACGCTATTGGGCAGAAAGCTTACGGCACAACAGATTGCCGGCGCTACCAAGCTTTTAGCAGAGCAACAACTGAACATCGACGGCATCCGGCGTCTGACCGGACGTATTCCTCTGGACGAGAAAAAGGCAAACGTAAGAGCCTGCATCGAATTTTCGGTGAGAGGTACGCCCAGAGACCGTGAAGAACTACAAAGCCAGCTCATGCAGCTCAGCGCTTCACTGGGCATGGACTTCTCGTTCCAGCAAGACAATATGTACCGTCGTATGCGCCGACTCATCTGCTTTGATATGGATTCCACCCTCATTGAAACGGAGGTCATCGACGAACTGGCCATACGAGCCGGTGTGGGCGACCAGGTGAAAGCCATCACAGAAAGAGCCATGCGCGGCGAGATTGACTTCTGCGAAAGTTTCAAGGAACGGGTGGCCCTGCTCAAGGGACTGGATGAAAGCGTGATGCGCGACATTGCCGAACATCTCCCGATTACCGAAGGAGTGGAACGCCTGATGTTCGTCCTCAAGCGCTACGGATACAAGATTGCCATTCTGTCGGGAGGTTTCACGTATTTCGGCAACTACCTGAAAGAGAAATTCGGCATTGACTATGTGTATGCCAACCAGCTGGAAATCGTGGACGGCAAGCTGACCGGCCGCTATTTAGGTGACATCGTAGACGGAAAACGAAAGGCTGAATTGCTCCGTCTGCTGGCACAGGTAGAAAATGTGGACATCGCGCAGACGATTGCCGTGGGCGATGGAGCCAACGACCTACCCATGCTTTCTACGGCAGGTCTGGGAATCGCCTTCCATGCCAAGCCGAAGGTGGTGGCTAATGCGCAACAGGCCATCAATACCATCGGACTGGATGGCGTGTTGTATTTCTTAGGATTCAAGGATTCCTATCTGGACGAACGCGGCAAATTATAATGACAAGATAACATTACTATATGAAGTTTTCGGAACTGAACTTAGAAGATAGCGTCCTCGATGCCTTGGACGCAATGAATTTCCAGGAATGTACGCCCGTGCAGGAACACACCATCCCTGTCATCCTGGAAGGGAAAGACCTGATTGGCGTGGCCCAGACAGGTACGGGAAAAACGGCTGCCTACCTGCTTCCGGTGTTGAACCAGTTGAGCAAGGGAGGTTATCCGGAGGATGCCATCAATTGTATCATCATGTCGCCCACCCGCGAACTGGCCATGCAGATTGACCAGCAGATGGAGGGTTTCTCCTATTTCATGCCGGTGTCAAGCGTGGCGGTGTACGGAGGAAATGACGGTATCCGTTTTGAGCAGGAAAAGAAAGGGCTGACTTTGGGAGCGGATGTGGTGATCGCTACTCCGGGACGTCTGATCAGCCACTTAAGCTTAGGTTATGTGGACTTGTCGAAAGTATCTTTCTTCATCCTCGACGAAGCGGACCGTATGCTCGATATGGGATTCTCGGACGACATCATGCAGATTGTCAAATATCTTCCGAAAGAACGGCAGACCATCATGTTCTCTGCCACTATGCCGACCAAAATCCAGCAACTGGCCAAGACCATTCTTCACGACCCGGTGGAAGTGAAACTGGCCGTATCCAAGCCGGCGGAAAAAATCATTCAGGCCGCTTACATCTGCTACGAGGCACAGAAACTGGGTATCATCCAGTCGCTATTCCAGTCCCAGCAACCGGAGCGTGTCATCATCTTTGCTTCTTCCAAACTGAAGGTGAAAGAGGTGACCAAGGCCCTGAAACGCATGAAGCTAAACGTGGGCGAAATGCACTCCGACCTAGAGCAGAGCCAGCGTGAGGAAATCATGCACGAGTTCCGCAACCGCCGTATCGACATTCTGGTGGCTACCGACATCGTGGCCCGTGGTATCGACATCGACGACATCCGCCTGGTCATCAACTACGACGTGCCGCATGATAGCGAGGACTACGTACACCGCATCGGACGTACGGCCCGCGCCAACAACGACGGATGCGCCATCACTTTTGTAAGTGAAACCGAGCAGACCCGTTTCAAGCAAATCGAAACATTCTTAGGAAAAGACATTTACAAGCTCCCCGTACCTGAAGAACTGGGCGAAGGTCCGGTATATGCTCCCCGCACTTCCAGAAAAGAAGGAGGCAAACAGGTGAAGAATTTCTCCCGCAATAAAAAGGGCGGATGGAAAAAGAAAGGGGGGAACCATGCAAAAAAGCAGGGAGAAAGAACGGTCAAGAACTGATTGCCACATCTCCTGACAGCATAAAAGAAGCCCGTACAAGTTCAATGAAAATGCAAGAACTTGTACGGGCTTTTCTTATGCGAGATTCTTCAGCCGCCCTGACAAAGCCAACTCTCCTATCCCGTGTTATTAATGTGAGTCCTCAAAACGCTTTTTCAGAAAATCTGCCAGATTATGGCTTCCAACCTGCTCCGTTGAAATACTTCCGTCCTTCTCTACCACCACATAATGAGGGATACCGTTAAACTGGAAGAGTTCTCGCATATACTTGTATTCCGTATCCGTGAGACGGAAACAAGCTTCACCTTTCAAATGCGTTTCTACATATTCCGCATAAGCTTTCTCAGGAGATTCTTCTTCGCTCGTGATGTAAACAAACTGAAATCCGGGATGATTGCGATATTGCTCGCGCAACTTTGCCGTGGCTTGTATACCCTGCCGGCAGGGAGCACAAGTAGTAGCCCAGAAATCCACGAACAGCACCTTGCCCGCATAGGGTGCGATGACACGACGAAAAATGTCGGTAGCTTTTCCTTCAGGCAGCCGATACGAAGTTTGCTTCGTTACAGAATGAAACTTTTTCTGCATCTCACGGACCGTAGCTCGCAGATAAGGATGACTTACGGTCTTTTCCAGTTGACTGACAAATATTTCAGCATCCTGGGGCCGCTTCAGCACTTCAGACAAGACATAGCGCAAGTTACGCACACGGGCTATCTGCCAAAACAAAGACGAAGAGGCACCACACAGACTGTTGACGATACTATCTTTTACCTCACTCATTTTGAGTTGCAAGTGTAACTTCTTTTCATCCTCAGACAGCACCCTGAAATCTTCATCGCTCTGTAATGCTATCTGAATTTTGTAAGCAGGTGCGAGCGGATCCATGAATTCAAACCGATTGATGAAAGAGCCCACATTGGCATTAGCCAGTGCAGACTGCTCGTTCAAGGGCATTTCCTTCAAAAACTTATAATAGGAGGCGTCAGGCTGCACTTTCAGAACCTGATTGGTGGTATCTTTCTGTGCATAGTAATTACGGGCTAACTGGAACTCCAGATAGGTATATCCCGTCTGTAAATTCACCTGGTTATGTATCAACGAAACTGCTTTCTGTGAGGGGGCATAGAGACAACTGAGCGAGTCGGCCTGCTGCTGCCATTGAGCGACAACAGGAGTCAGTTGCTCTTGAAATTGGGCCGGCGTCAGTGTTTTCTGCGCCTGAGCCAGTTTGTCATAGGAATAATTGAAGTGCCCGCTCAGCATCATGGCAAGGTATGACAAACCCGCATTCTTCCCCATGTAGGCAGTGTGTACAAGTGGGTAGTTATGGTCACGCGCCCGACTGCGGGCCATAAGGTCCTCCCAATCAAGATAAAGAGTGATCGTATCTCCCGGTTCGGCATAGAAAGGAATCCAAGCATTGTTTATCATCAGATTCTGGCAAACTGGATGCGGCAGAACAAACTTACACTGAAAACTACCGTCGGAGTTAATGGGAACTACCGTGGGATAATCCTTACCTATGATTTCATTAGCTAAGTAGAGGATGCCACTATCAAAACCCAGTCGCGTGTCATAACCGTCCAGATAACCTTGCAAACAAACGCTGTCATTACGAAAGAAATCCGTACCATAGCCATTATCGGCTTCCACAGCGGGTATTTCCGGACGAGTACGGACATAACGCTGTGCCTCCCCATGGTCGAGAGCGATAAGGCAGGAGCCATCTTTACGAGGCGTCAACTGTAGTGTGACAGCGGAGCCATTGCTACGATCCAGCGCATTCAGTATCAACCGCTTTCCTTTCTTTCGGCATTCAGTCAAGTCGTACAAGCGGTTATCCAGGATAACGATAGAATCATGAATACCATACACCCAGTGGCCTTGTGCATTGTCGGCAAACCAGTTTCCTTCTACCGCTTTCAGGAGAGACTGGTCTTTCTTCTTGGCCGGAACTAACGAAATGTCATAGGTATTGCTTTCGTTACTATCAGGAGCAATGAGGTGAATGGTCTGCACTTCTTCAGGAAGTGGCTCGAACAACAGAACAAAATCTGTTGACCCTGAATCAGGCATGAAAATTTTCTTCTTCAGTTCAATACCCTCAGCACCTATCTGTGAGTAACGCTTGCCCGTGGCAGCATCTTCCAGATAACTGTCACCGCCTTCCATAATCCACCAGTGCGGACGAAAGATGGCATGAATATAAACTTTAGTACACTTGGATGTACGTTCGATACGGGTAATATTACGGATACTCCCATTACGGGCCTTGAATACGGGACTATCGACAGTTTGTGCTGTCAATAGTCCCGACATGAAGGCCAAAAAGCAAAATAGCAGTGTTTTCATGTATTATATTAGCAGTTATATATTCCGAAGTCTTACTTTTTCTTGGTAGTGATGAGAATCACACCATTCTTTCCTTTTTCGCCATATATATCCGTAGCATCTGCGTCTTTCAATACAGCGATTGATTCAATGCACTGAGGATCAAGTTTTTTCATTTCCTCCGAGGAGGTTTCTGTGCCATCTATCACTACCAATGGCGATTGCTTTGACTTCCCGAGCTGACCTTCACCGCTCTCCGAGGCATCGCTGGAGTTATGGATTATAATGGTCGGCACATCTACCGGAACCTCACTTTTCTGGGGAGCTGAGGTAACTCCATACCCCACTACTACAACGTCATTGTCGCCTGCCTTCGGCTTGCTGTTGGTTCCCTCCAGCATGAAAGTCACCGGGAGAGTAAATTTCACACTGACCGGCTTTCCTTCCTGCATACCCGGCTTCCATTTCGGCATGGTGCTGATTACGCGGATGGCTTCTGCATCCAGCCATGGGTCGACCGGACGGAGCACCTTGAAGTCGCTCAGCGAACCGTCTTTCCTTACCACAAACTGCACGATGACACGCCCCTGCTTACCGGCTTCCTGTGCCTTTGCAGGATACCTGAGATTGCGTGCCATAAATTCCAGACCAGCACGCATACCGCCCGGATATTCGGGCATCTGCTCCACTACGCTAAACGTCTGGCCATCCGATGTCACAGCTTGCAGAGCAGGCGCTACCACCTTCACATCTTTCTTTGTGTCGCTTTCAGTCAAGACAATTGTCTGGTCGGCTTTCTTCAGACAGTCTTTGACCGACATGGTAACCGTACTCATACCAATGTAGGCCACCTGGATGCTTTGGTCGGTGCCGACTTCCAGCGTGAAATTGCCGTTTTCGTCGGTAATGGTACCGTTGGTCGTATTCGCCACCAGTACAGTTGCCGCGATGATGGGTTTTCCTTTCTCATCCACCACCTTCATCTTCAGTTTGGTCTTTTCGGCAGGGTTCGACACATTTTTATCGGCATACGTTTCCAGAACTGCCGATAAATCATTAACTTTGACACTTGAAATCTCGTCGAGAGGTTTGGAGATTTCAGGACGGGCAAAAGCAGCTACGGTAACGGCTGCCAACGGAAGTACATAGAGGTACTTGGCACGTGCCCACGGATTGGATTTTTTTCGAATCATCATAGTGATACGTTTTTTAAGTGAACTGTGATTAAAGCTGTTGGCAATAGAGTAGAGCCTTGCGCCAACGGCTTTTTTTATTAATAGCATTTGATATTCTTTCGCGTTGATTCCCTGACGGAGCACTTCTTCGTCGGCTTCGTATTCATGAATGTTCTGCAACTCCTGTTTGAGCAGCCAGATGGCCGGATTGAACCATTGCAGCCAAGCACAGGCTTCGGTCAGCAACAAATCCCATGAGTGACGGTGATGGATGTGAGCCATTTCGTGCACCAGAATGTGATGTCCGCTTTCCTTCAGGTCTGTTTCCGAAATCACGATGTAACGCATCCAGCTGAAAGGAGCCAGTTTACGACGGTGGACTACCAAGCGGATACCATTGTCCAACCTTTCACACCGGCTGTGACGAATGAGATAAAGCATGCGTCCCAGCGACCAGAGGTGACGGACGATGACAAAAAACAACCCCGCAAAATAGACTAACACCAGCCCTTCCTGCCAGTGGAGCGGGCGACTTCCCTCTTCCACCACTACCGCTTCGCTATTCCATTGGTACATCAGCAGCAAGTCCTCCATCGACATCACTTGTGCATTTACCGGCGAAGCCTGTTCCACCGTCACTTTTACCAAAGGCAGCAGGCACGAGAGCAGCATCACTCCCAGCAAAGCCATCCGGTTAAAACGGTGGAAAGTTTCTTTACTGAGCAGCAGACGGTAGAACAGATAGAACATCGCCAGGCAGACAGCCGACTTGAGTATATAGACTAAAAAGGTTCCCATAGGCAGACGTGTTTTATTGCGGTTTTTCGTTCTGTCCCTCTTCCACCTGACGGATGAGTTCCTTGAGTTCTTCCACTGAGATGTCTTCCTCTTTCACCAGCGAGGAAACAGCCCCCAAGAAAGAGTTGTTGAAATATTTGGAGATGACTCCACGCAGGGTTTTCCTCCGGAACTCCTCTTCCGACACTACGGCATGATACTGGTAGGTATTACCAAACGCGGTATGCGACAGGTACCCCTTATCTTCCAGTCCCCTTACAATGGTCGACAGGGTATTGAAGTGCGGCCGGGGTTCTTCGTAAAGTTCCACCAGCTGTTTGACGAACATCGGACCTTTCTCCCAGAAAAATCCCATGATTTCTTCTTCTTTGGCAGTAAGTGTTTTCATATCCGTTTCAATTGGTTACTGCAAAGAACTAAAACTTTTAGTTGATAAACTAATTTTTATAGTTAATATAACTAAAGAGCATAGTTATATAACCATATAGAGCTTTCAATACCTTGAAACGGCTTTCATGTAACCATTCTATATTCCGCCACGACAATTTTATCGGCTGTTTTTCAGCC
>ENA-OPEJ01000797-OPEJ01000797.1-human-gut-metagenome-genome-assembly--contig:-NODE-797-length-11008-cov-2.371862_pt1 | contig 11008 bp, 11 predicted proteins | sample MGYA00241635_ERZ501533 | MGnify/ENA primary metagenome ERZ501533 (study PRJEB25962, sample SAMEA2042378) | human gut metagenome | biome: human gut; feature: human-associated habitat; material: faeces...
GCCACAATTCCGGTACTCTTTGCTGAATCCTGCCGCCATATCGCCATTTTCGCGTGGCTCGCACCACAGCGTACCGTCATAGCCGCAAAAGTCGAAGCGTCCGGTGGAAAACTTTTCACCTTGCTTCAGTGCCGTTCTGAAACGAGCCATATCCCAACTGCCGCAATACTTCTCGATGGTGGCAAGTCCGATACACTTGCCGTCGATGCGTGTGCCGGTCGTGATGCGGTTCTCGTAGAGGGATTTATCCAAATCGGCATTAGCGATTTTGCGAAGCCAATCATTCGTATGCGTGGCAAGCCGGGCAAGTTTCTGGTATTTCAAGACCAGTTTCTTTTCTATGTCCGCTGCATCTTCGGGAGAGGATGACGGATAGTATATCTTCTCAATGCTTGCCCAATCTGTGAAGATGTACCCGCTTTTGCGTTTTCCGAGTGCGATAATGCCGATGACGTTTTCGTTGCGGTTGATAAACAGCCGTCTGCGTTTTCCTGCAATCCTTACATATAAGGATGTAGGATTTTGTTCGTTGCGTAGATAGGCTTCTGCCGGATGAATTGTTGTTGTTTCCATATCTGTATAAATTTGTATAAATTTTGATTTTTGCTGTTCCTATTTTGGTTTACCTGTTCAAAGTTCCGGGATTGTGCCGTTCTTATATAGAACACCGTTCCGATAATGGGACACGATACCCGGCTTAAGTCCCATTTCCTCAAAGGCTATATGCCTGATATAGTCCTTGTATTCTTTGCCAATGAAATTCTTTCCACAAAGGTTGTTGAAAATCATAGGGACGGAAAAACCGTCTTCGCTCGACAATATCACTCTGCCGTCTTGTCTAATTTCTTCTACCATACTTGTTTACTTTTAATTGGTTGAACTATCATGCTGATTTTTATTTTTCCCTGCTTTCGTTTGCCGTGCAGGTTTGTTTTCAGCTTTTTGAGGCAGCCAGAGGATGAAGCTGTGGCATCATAAGCCAAACCCGGATAGAAAACCGACCGTGCAACAGTCTGTTTTCGTCATCCGAATGCAATGCGGCTTGGCGATTATGCGCTTCGTCCTACATTCGCCGACGAAAAGAGTAAAGAATGACCTGCCGATAAACGAGATGTGACAACAATAAAACAGGAAAATACGATTTGGTAAATTGTCATTGTACAATATTGAACAATCACTAAATATCGGCACAATTTTAATTTAGTGCCGATATTTAGTAGATGATGACAAAAGGTTATTTACATATAGATTGTTTTAAATAAATACAAATTTTCGGCACTATTCAGAAATAGTGCCGAAAATTTGCTATATTTGCAGGCAAAAACAGGATATAATATGAGTAACAAAACAACGACATCCATACTTGAATACGCTGAAGTACACCGTGATTTCAGCATGGATGACTTGTTTGCCTATCTTCACGAAAAGGTTGGCATAAGCAAGTCTTCCTTGTCATGGTATCTGTTCAAGCTCGTGAATGAAAATGCATTGGTCAGAACCGGACGCGGAATGTATGCTAAAGTCATGAAACAGTCCTTTGTTCCTAAACTCATAGGTGAAGTAAGAGAAATTTACGATTCGTTGCTGGTCAATTTCCCATTTGCGAAGTTCTGCGTCTATCAGGGGGATATTATCGCAACCTTGCAGCATCACCTTTCTTCCAACCGTGTTGTCTATGTGGAAACAGACAGGGATTCGGCAGAAACGGTTTTCAACTTTTTGAAAGACGGGAACCGTGACGTCTATCTGCGACCGGACAAAGATATGATTTACCGATATGTAGATATGGACAGCCGTGTCTTTTTTGTGAAAAATTTGGTCTCGGAAGCTCCTTTGCAGAAAGTATCAGATGTACCGATGCCTACACTGGAAAAGCTGTTGGTGGATATATTGAGGGATGCGGATTTCTTCTACCTACAAGGCAGTGAAAGCGAGCATATCTTTGAAAATGCCTTTAATCTGTACGCTGTCAATCGAAATCGGCTATTCAGGTATGCCGGCAGACGTAAGGCAAAAGAAGAAATATTGTCCATATTAGAAAATCTGAACATAAAATGATAAAGAAGGAGTGTTTTACGGCAGAATGGATCGAACAGGTTTCATCCGAATTGCACTATAATGATAAAAATCTGATAGAGAAAGTAATCCGTGCCCTGTCCCTGCTTGAAATGCTGGTTAAAGCCGGGTGTCCACTGGTTTTTAAGGGAGGAACGGCACTTATGCTCATACTTGGGAAATCTGCTCATCGTCTGTCAATCGACATTGATCTTATCTGTCCCCCTGGAACCAACATTGAAGACTATCTGAAATCATTTGCCGATTTCGGCTTCATCAATCTGGAACTTGTGGAACGCAAGCAACGGGATGATGCGGATATTCCCAAGAGCCATTCCAAGTTTTTCTATCAGATTGCATACCGAAATGACACCGATGCACAATCCTATATCCTGCTGGATGTACTCTACGAGGACATTCATTATTTCCGTACCCAACAAATAGCTATCAACTGCCCGTTCATACGGTTGGAAGGAAAACCATTGATGGTAACAGTCCCGTCCGCAGAAGATATTTTGGGCGATAAACTGACGGCTTTCGCTCCCAACACAACTGGAATACCTTATTACAAGAATGGAAGGTCCTGTTCGATGGAGATAGCCAAACAGCTTTATGATGTGGGGCGGCTGTTTGAAAATGTTTCAGACCTGCAGATTACCAAAGAAGCGTTCCGTAAGATTGCGGTGGTCGAACTTTCATACCGGTCTTTCGGAACGGACATAGGGCAAGTTTTCAATGACATCCGCCAAACGGCACTTTGTATCTCCACACGGGGAAAAGCCGGAGAAGGAGACTTCGACCTGATACAAGACGGAATCATCCGTGTCAAATCATTCATGTACAAGCAGCGTTATCTGATAGACCATGCCATTATTGATGCAGCAAGAGCGGCTTATTTAGCCACGTTAATTGAAAAGGGAATCAATGAAATAGAATCTTATTCCAACAACCCTGCCGATATAAAGGATATTGTCATCCGACCTTCGCTGCCCAACAAACTGAATAAGCTGAGAAGCAACCTACCGGAAGCCTACTACTATTGGGCAAAAACGAGTGAGTTATTGGAAGCATGAAGTTTTACGAACATCGAATGGAAAAGATAAAAGCCGTATTCAACTGGAGCGGGGGAAAAGACTCCGCGCATGCCCTTTGGCGAGCTCGTCAATCGGAGCTATACGACATCGTTGCCCTGCTCACCACAATCAATCGTGACTCGCAACGCTCCAGCATGCACGGTATCCCACTCCCCTTGCTTCAGGCACAAGCAGACAGTATAGGTATTCCCCTGCATATCGTGAATCTCACACCCCAGGGGAACCTTGAAAATTACGCAGAGGCCATGACTTGCGCAGCCCTACATTTCAAGGAGCAAGGAGTAACCCATTTTATTTTCGGGGATATTTACTTGCACGATGTCCGTGCCTACAGGGAGCGACAACTCGCACCACTCGGAATAGAGGTTGTGGAGCCGTTATGGGGAGTAGTCTCCTCGGAAATCGTCATGCAGCAATACCTCGCTTCCGGACTGAAGACGGTCATCGTGACCACGCAAGCCGATGGCTTGGGAATGGATGCCATCGGTCGCGAGGTAGATGCCGACTTTATTGCCTCTCTCCCCAAGGAAATGGATCACAACGGAGAAAACGGAGAATACCACACGTTCTGCTACGACGGACCGATATTCTCCTCACCCGTACTTTTCCGACTGGGAACTCCCTTTAGCCAAAGTTATGACATCCGGCTTGAGGATGGCACGATTCAAACCTATACTTATTGTTTTGCCCATCTTTCCGCCGAACCATAACACGGATTACATTTGCAATCATAAATCAACAATATGGAAAACAAAGGATATATACATGTCTATACTGGCAACGGGAAAGGAAAGACAACGGCCGCATTTGGGCTTGCCATTCGAGTTTTGTGTGCCGGAGGAAGCGTCTTCATCGGACAATTCGTAAAGAACATGAAATATAATGAAACCAAGATCGAACATCTGTTTAACAACGTCCGCATCCAGCAATTCGGTCGGGGGTGCTTTATTGAAAAGAAGCCGGCACAAGAAGATATTGACGCAGCTTATGCGGGATTGGAAAGCTGCAAACAAATTCTCGCTTCGGGAGAGTATAATCTGGTCGTGCTCGATGAACTAACCATTGCCCTGTATTACGAGTTGCTTTCTATTGAGGAGGTATTGACGGCGATTTCTCGACGACATTCCGGGACAGAGTTGGTAATCACGGGACGGTACGCTCCGGCAGAATTGATCGACATAGCCGACTTGGTCACGGAAATGCGAGAAGTCAAACATTATTACACGGAAGGCGTCCTCTCCCGCAACGGGATAGACCGTTAGAGTCCGATCTCCCTACTCGGTCTTGGTTTCACAATCATTCAAATAAAAAATTACGATAAGTTCCAAAATGAAAAGTTCCCTGTTTTAATCGAAAACCACATCACCTAATGACACTCTTTTCGATTAGCGTTTGGCGACATAAACACTCTTACAACAGTCTGCTCAAAGCTGAAATGCACTCCTGCTGTGTAGTCCGGATGTAATCGAAAACGACCGACGGATCGACACTCTTGCCATTTAGCTTGCAGGTTATGTGCAAGTGCTCGCCTGTACTTCGTCCGGTCGAGCCGGTAATACCGACGGCATCACGGGGACGGACTACCGTACCCTTGGCGGTCAGCACCCGTGAAAGGTGGCAATAGCTGACGGTGTAATTTCCGTGCCGCAGGGTCACATACTTGCCGGACGTCTTGTCCTGTCCCACTTTGACGACCACCCCCTCCATCATGGCCAATACCTGCTCGCCCCGTGCGTGCAGGTCGATACCGCCGTGAAACTTCCTCTTTCCGGTAAACGGGTCTTTCCGGTAGCCGTATGGTGATGTAATTCTGATGCGCTGCAATGGATAAGACACACTGAGATAACGGTCAATCCACAACTTCTTACTTTCATCGGCAGGTTTTGTCGAAGTCTCCTGTACAGGAGCCATGCTTTCGGGTGTCGGCTCCGGCTTTTTCATACCCTCCTGCAAGGCTTCTACCTTGTATCTTTCTGGTGTCTTGGCAATCGTGTTGAACTGCGCCTGAACGGGCATCGTGCAGAATGAAATACCCGATATTGCTATCAGTAGAATTTTTCTCATTCGGCAAAGTTATAACGGGAGTTTTCATGTCGGAAACAAACAGCCGTCATTTCTTGTATTGGTTTGATATTTTGCGTCTATTAGTACGATTTGAATTGAATAATCGTACTAATGAAGATAAAAACAGCATATTATAACCATTTATATAGCTGTATTTTTGTCCGTCATAATAAGATGTCTCTATCTTTGTATAGTACAATTTTATAATATGAATATAGTATGAAAAAAGTTCAGATTGAATTTGATGAATTACCTTTTCCGACACTGGAACGATTCGGTCTCACACGGGAGATGATTGAGGATTTGCCGATGCGTGTGTTGGACGACATCTGCGATGGTCGGCATTCTCCCGTGCTTCCCGTGCGTGTCACGGACGAGCATGGCGGGCAAATAGAGAGCCGTAGCCGCTTTGCCTTTATCCGCATGGACAACGGTCAGGTGGATGTGGTCTTCTATCCGGCACTGAAATCCTCTCCGTTGGAACGGTATGACGAAGCGCAGCAGAAACAGTTGCTCGACGGCAAGGCGATTGTCGCCGACGTGGAAATGGCGGACGGCCGGAGCAGCAAGGCTTTCGTGCAGATTGACACCGAGACGAAACAGGTGATGTATGTCCCCACGCCCATCATCGCACGCAACCTGAAAGTGCTGGCCGAGGTCATGCGCCTCGGTGCGGTGGAGGTAAACGGGATGCAGAACGGCGAGCCGCTGACGGTCGTCGTGGACGGCGAGTCTGCTACAGTGGGCATAGACCTTCATGCCAAGACCGGCATCCGCTTCTGTTCGGGCGACGCGCAGCAATGGCGCAACCAGCCCAAGCGCGAGTGGGACAAATACACCTTCGGGTGCTACGGTTGCTGGATCATGGACGATGACGGCAACCTTGACTACGTTTCGGAAGAGGACTACACCGAGGAGTTGTGGAACGAACAGAAGAAGAGCGGCGAACGCAACCGTGCGGCAGCCCTCCACAAGTAAAAACAATCAATCCGTAGATTATGGCACAAAACGAATATTATCCCGAAGAGGTACTTGTCGGGAAGATGCAGAGCGGCGAATACGGCTGGCTCGATTACGTCAATCATTTCTCCGCCGACTGGCAGGAGGAATACGCCCGTTACTGCGAGGAAAAGGGGCTTGCTGTCGGCAACGAATCCGCTGCCGAGTTTGTCCGCTTCAAGGACGAACAGCTGGAGGCAGCAATGGAACGCGGCGACGCATAACGAAAACAATCCGACTATGGCGATACGAACGAATACCAATCCCCGGCAGATGGACTTGCAGCCCGAAATGCGCAATATGCTGATGCGTAACGGCCTGCAAGCCCATGTTGCGCTTGATGGTTCAGGGTATCGGCTGATTGTGCAGGGGCATAATTCTCCGCTGCTGGTCTATCCGATAAGCGAACGTCAGATGTTGGCACTCACGGACTGGGGAACCAATACGGCCAACAAGAAAGCCTACAACGTGCTCACGAGCATCGTGGGCAAAGACTTCTATATGCCCAAGAACTTCGTCCATGCCCGTAACGCAAACGGTCGTGTCGCTATGGGACTGCACGGCTACCGTATCGGTATGGGCGAATACGGACGTGTGGGACGGCTGGGTATGCCGCCTCCGTTCCTCGGCTGGACGCCACGCCACCAGTGGGGTTTCCATCTGCGGCGGGTCGGCGGACAGCTGTTCTATCCGGGACCACCCATTGTCCCTGAACGGTGGGACGGGCGAATGAAGCCGGGCGAATTGCAATCGGGCGGCTACGGATTCTATTACAAGTACAAGGACGGACAACCTATACAGTCCGCACGACAGACCGATGTCCTGCAGGACTTGCAAACGGTCATCACGCCGATAGTCAGCCGTCCGCGCAGTACAGAACCGGCCCGTACCTACAAGGAGTTGATTGCTTCTCCGGTCTATTTTTCCAACGAGAAATGGCAGGAGTGCCTCGCCTCACATGGTCTTATCGTCGATAAGGAGGCACGGACCCTGACCGTACAGTCCGAAAAGGTGGCCGCCGATCTGGTCTATGACCTGACGGAAGAAGAAACGGCCGTCCTGACCTCCAACTCCATCGAAGAGCAACCTGTCGAGAAACGACTGGAAGTCCTGAACGGGGTAATCAGGGCGGATTTCGCCGACAAGGTAACAATGGCGGATCTCGACAGCGAGCGGCGTATCGCCCTCGGCCTGCACCCCGAAGTACAGGAGGAACTGACGCAACGTCAGCAACAGGAGCAGGAAATTCTCTCCCCGCTGGAAACCCGACTCCGGCAGGAGATGCCGTATGGCGCAACCGCTTCCGTCGATGGACGGGATATTTCCGTGCTCGACGAGCGCAAGGGCTGGTACCGGGAAGAACGGCACGGCAGGGAGGTCGAGGTCGACGAAATAGCCGTACACCCATCCCCCATAGAGGGCAAGTACAAGATGACGGCCGTCATCGACGGGCAAGTCATCAGCCACGAGATCAGCCAGAAGGATTACGACAAATTCCTTGCGGTCGATGACTACCACCGCATGAAAATCTTTTCGAAGATATTCAGCGAGGTGGACATGAAGATGCGGCCGGAAGCGCAGCGCAGTCTCGGCGTGAAAATTTTCGCCGCCCTCACAGCGGGAACGGTCATCACGGCGGGCGTCGTCCACGGCTTGCGGCATCATCATCACGGTCCGGAGTTCTACGGCGAGCGTTTCGGTGGCCCGCCACACCCGTATTTCAAACCCGGTGTCGATACGCCGAGAGACGTGGCCATACGCAATTTCGAGGCACAGATGAATCAGGATATTAACGATATGAGAAGAGGGAGATAAAGACAACTATGAGAGAAGGAGACCTAACCTACGACGACTTCCTGCAAAGGCTGAACATTCAGGACGTGCTGATTGACGCGGGCTACCACCTGAACCGGCGCGACGGCCTGCGCTATCCCTCGTATGTTCGTATAGACAGCGAGGGACGGCGTATCCGCGGCGACAAGTTCATCGTGACGCAACAGGGAAAATGCTGTTTCCAAGCCCAGCAGCAGAAAGTCTATAACATCATCTCGTTCATCAAGGAGCACCCGCAGTTTTTCGCTGAATATCGTGTGGGCATGTCTCCCGACCGGCTGGTGAACCTCGTGTGCAACCGGCTGCTGAACCATCCCATCGAGGACCGGACAACATGGATTATCCAGCCCAAGCGGGACATCCGCCCGTTCGACATCGCGAACTACGACATCCACAAGTTCAACCCGCAGGACCGGGAGACACAGAAGAAGTTCTATCCTTATTTCAAGAGCCGGGGTATCGACCTCTACACGCAATATGCCTTCCACCGCCACTTCTGTCTGGCGACGAAACATCGTGAGGACGGTGCGGCATACACCAATCTCGCTTTTCCGCTGACCTTGCCCAAAGGCGACGGTACGGTCGTGGGCTTCGAAGAACGGGGACGTGCAAGAATGGACGGAAGCGGCAGCTACAAAGGCAAGGCCGAGGGCAGCAATTCGAGCGAGGGGCTGTGGATTGCCAGCCCTGCCAAGACCCCACTTGCGGAAGCCAAGCGTATCTATTGGTTCGAGAGTGCCTACGACGCAATGGCTTATTACCAGCTTAACCAGAAATGGGACAAGGAACTTAGAAAGGGAGTGTTCGTCTCTACTGGCGGAGCACCGAGCCAGCAACAGTTCAAAGCCATGATAGAGGCCACTCCACACGCTTACCACCATCTCTGCTTCGACGGGGACCGTGCCGGGCAGATCTTCGCCATCAACTTCGCGCTCACCCATGCGGGCAAGACATTCACCAGCAACGTGACGAAAGACGACAAACTGCAGGTCCGTATCAGCGGCGAGGAGAACCAGAACTACGAAATAAAACTCGAACCCTTCGACTTTCACAGGATAGTCGGCACGCTTTTACGTCCCAAAGAAATCTATCGGGAAGATGGTACGCTTGACTATCGGACAATCGGCGACGGATATTTGCAGGAGATGAGCATGGTGTGCCAAGATGAGTACGAGATGGCTCTTGCCGAGGGTTCGGCCAGTGAGGAAACGCTGGAGGGCATGAGACAAAATATCATGGCCATAGAGGATGCGATCCGTAATCTTCCCGCTCCCGGCGAGGACAGCACCGACCTTATCGTGTACGAGCCCGCTGACAAAGGCTATAAGGACTGGAACGAACAGCTCTTGGCAAAAGCCAAGCTGCAAGAATCAGTTCACGAAGAGCCGGCCAGAAGAGAAGAACCCGAACAGGAACGGCAAGTACGTTTCCACCGATGACAACACGGCACACCCCACATGAAACAATAAAAGAGAAAACAATGAATGACAAGGAACTTACACAGGACGATTTTTTGCAAAGGATTGACATACGGGATATACTGCTCGATGCCGGCTACCGCCAGAACCGACGCTTCGGTCTGCGTCTCTCCTCGTTTATCCGCACGGACAACGAGGGAAAGCGTATCCGGGGCGACAAGTTCGTCATCACACAGCATGGGAAGTGCTGTTGCCAACCACCCCAGCAGAAAGAATACAACGTCGTTTCGTTCATCAAGGAGCACCCGACGTTATTCGCGGAATATTATGAGGGAATGGACCTGAACCAGTTGGTGGACCTCGTATGCAGCCGTCTGCTGAACATACCCGTCGAAGAGGAATACGAGGTGCCGATCGTACAGCCCCAACGGGAGATCCGACCGTTCGACATAACGGAATACGACATTCAGAAGTTCGACCCGAAGGACCGGGAAGTGCAGAAGAAATTCGCCCCCTATTTCAAGCACCGCGGTATTGACCTCGGCACGCAGCACGCCTTTTACCGGGATTTCTGTCTGGCAACCCGACACTGCGAAGACGGGCATAGGGACATCTGCCTCGCTTTCCCGATGGCGTTACCCCAAAATACGGACAGAATCGTAGGCTTCGAGGAGTGCGGACGCGCCCGCTTGGACGGACAAGACAGCTACAAAGGCATGGCAGAAGGCAGCAATACGGACGAAGGGCTATGGATCGCCAGCCCTGCCAGAACGCCTCTTGCCGAGGCCAAACATATCTACTGGTTCGGGAGCGCCTACGACGCGATGGCCTTTTACCAGCTTCATCGGGCGCAAAACCAAGAGTTGCGAAAGGCGGTCTTCATTTCGACGGGCGGTGACCTGACCGAGAAACAGATGCGGGGCGTGCTGGAGCAGACAATCCCCGCCCGGCAGCATATCTGTTTCGACAACGACCATACGGGAAGCGTGCTTGCCAGAAGTCTGCAAAAGGAGATATACCGCACGATACGTGAGGCCATCGAGGTAACACCCGAACGGAAACCGTACCTCGATTCCATACCGGACGGCGACGATCTGGACGGAGGGGAATTTTATCTGCTGCCCAAGGGCGGTCTGCAAGAGAGCTGCATAGAGTTCGATGCCGAGCGGGATGAAGCCTTTTCGATGAGCTCGAGCAGGCTGTGCGCCCCGGAAGACGTACAGGACCAGATAAACAGGATGAACAAATGCTACCGGGAGTTCCGGGTGAAACTGCGGGAGTTCCTCGGTATCGACAAGGAACACGACGTCGCCATTACCCGTAAAGAGCCGGACTATCGCTATACGAGCTGGAACGGACAGCTTCTGGCCGAACGGAAGCAGCAGGAAGCATCCGTCGGACAGGGACAGGAGCAGGAGCCGGAAGAAAAAGCCGGACAGGAGCGGCAGACCCATTTTCGCCGATGAGCGCACTGCATCCCATACAAGACAGCCGGAACGTCATCCTGCGGCCGCACGCCGGGCAATTCGTCATAGACGAACTGCC
>ENA-OPEJ01000818-OPEJ01000818.1-human-gut-metagenome-genome-assembly--contig:-NODE-818-length-10881-cov-1.781822_pt1 | contig 10881 bp, 9 predicted proteins | sample MGYA00241635_ERZ501533 | MGnify/ENA primary metagenome ERZ501533 (study PRJEB25962, sample SAMEA2042378) | human gut metagenome | biome: human gut; feature: human-associated habitat; material: faeces...
GCGCCGGGCTACCCCGCAGAACCCGCAGACCACGACACCGAAGAAATGGAGGACACCGAGAATGAATAAGAAAATCCTTAGAACACTGACCGCACTTTGCGCCGCCCTTATGCTTTCGGGCGGCTTTTCCGTCACCGCTTTTGCACAGACCCCGGAGGGAGAGGACGACACCAACGACAGCGGCGTTGTCTACGAGGAACCCCAAAAGGAAGAACCCCTTACCCCGGACGGGAACGCGACCCTTGTAGACGATTTCGGCGGCAACAAGCAGCTTATCACCGTAACGACCAAAAACGGCAATTACTTTTATATCCTCATTGACCGGGCAGCCGAGGGGGAACAGACCGTACATTTCCTTAATCAAGTGGACGAAGCCGACCTTATGGCACTGACCGAAACCGGGGAAGCCACGAAAAAGCCGGAAGTCTGCAACTGTACGGAAAAATGCGAAGTCGGAAAGGTAAATACGTCCTGCCCGGTATGTGCAACTACTCTGACAGGCTGCACAGGCAAGGAACCCACGCCAACACCCACCGGGCAGCCGGAAGAACCCAAAGAAAAAGACGGCAATCCCGGCGCGGTGCTTGCCTTAGTCCTCTTTGTGCTGCTTGGTGGCGGCGCGGCGTTCTACTACTTTAAGTTTGTAAAACCGAAGCATAACGTGAAAGGAAGCACCGACCTTGAAGATTTTGACTTTGAGGATTACGACGAGGACGAGCCGGAAGCAGATACCGGGGAAGTTTCCAAAGAGGAAGAAACGGAGGACGAGGAAGTATGACCCTGTTTACCGACAATCCCTTTGAAAAGATGATGATACAGAAGCCGGACTATGGCAAACGGGAAAAATCCCCGCCGGAGCTTTCTTCCCCACGCTGCGCGGGCTGCCCTTACAAGGGGCAGTCCCCTTGTGTGGGGTACTGTATGAGAAAACTGGAAAACAAACGACAGACCGAACGATAAAAGGAGGAATTATCATTGATTTTAGTTATCGCAGAAAAGCCCAGTGTGGCACAGACAATCGCTGCCGTACTTGGGGCAAAGGAAAAGAAAGACGGATTTCTCACAGGAAGCGGCTATATCGTTTCTTGGTGCGTGGGACATTTGGTAGGGCTTTCCGAAGCTGCCGCCTACGGGGAGCAGTATAAAAAGTGGAGCTATGACAGCTTACCGATTTTGCCGCAGAAATGGAAGTACACCGTTGCTTCTGACAAGGAAAAGCAATTCAAGACCTTAAAGGAACTTATGCACCGGGCAGACGTTTCCGAAGTCGTCAATGCCTGCGACGCGGGGCGCGAGGGAGAACTCATTTTCCGTTTTGTCTACGAAGTTGCCGGGTGCAGGAAGCCCACGCGCCGCTTGTGGATTTCCTCAATGGAAGAAGCTGCTATCAAAGAGGGCTTTTCTCATCTGAAGAACGGCGAAGCATACGACGCGCTCTTTGCTTCCGCATTATGCAGGGCAAAGGCTGACTGGCTAATCGGTATCAACGCCACCCGTCTTTTTTCTGTCCTTTACAACCATACCTTGAATGTGGGACGCGTACAGACCCCGACCTTAAAAATGCTTGTTGACCGGGACGCGGCGATTACCACGTTCAAGAAAGAAAAATACTATCATGTGCGCCTGTCCTTATCCGGCGCGGAAGCTGCAAGCGAAAAACTGTCTGACCGTTCCGAAGCTGACAGGCTGAAAGCTGCTTGTGAAGCGTCAAAAGCAGTCTGTACTTCCCTTGTGAAAGAGAAAAAGACCGCAGCCCCGCCGAAGCTCTTTGACCTTACTTCTTTACAGAGGGAAGCAAACCGCCTGTTCGGATATACCGCAAAGCAGACCCTTGACCTTGCACAAGCCCTGTATGAAAAGCGTTTGCTTACTTATCCGAGAACCGACAGCGCATTTCTGACCGACGACATGGGCGACACAGCGGCGGGCATTATCAAGCTGCTTTGTGGGAAATTTTCTTTTATGGCGGGCATGGACTTTGCGCCGGAGCTTGCAAAAGTGCTGAACAGTAAAAAGGTATCAGACCACCATGCCATTATCCCGACTATGGAGCTTGCAAAGACCGACCTTGCCGCGCTGCCGGAAAGCGAAAGGAATATCCTTACCCTTGCCGGGGCGCGTCTGCTCATGGCGACCGCCGCAGTACATATCTTTGAAGCGGTTACGGCTACATTTGAATGTGCCGGACAGTCCTTTACCGCAAAGGGAAAAACAGTGCTGTACGACGGTTGGAAAGAGATTGACCGCCGTTACCGGGCAGCCTTAAAGAACAAGCCCGAAACGGACGACGCAGACAGCGACACAGAAAAGACCCTGCCGCCATTTACCGAGGGACAGACCTTTGAAAATCCGGCGGCAACGGTAACGGAACATGACACAACACCGCCAAAACCTCACAACGAAGCGTCGCTGCTCTCTGCTATGGAGCACGCCGGAAGCGAGGACACCGACCCGGACGCAGAACGCAAAGGGCTTGGAACTCCCGCCACCCGCGCCGCCGTCATTGAAAAACTGGTAAAGGGCGGTTTTGTGGAGCGAAAAGGCAAGCAGCTACTTCCCACAAAGGACGGTATCAACCTTGTGTGCGTCCTGCCGGACACTCTGACAAGCCCGCAGCTTACCGCAGAATGGGAAAACAATCTGACGCAGATAGCCAAAGGCAAGGCAGACCCCGCCGTATTTATGGAGGGTATTGAGGATATGGCGCGGGAACTGGTAAAGACCTATCCGTTTCTTTCTGATGATAAATCGCAGATGTTCAAACCGGAACGGGAAGCATTGGGAAGCTGCCCCCGCTGCGGTTCTCCCGTTTATGAGGGCAAGAAGAATTACTATTGCAGCAACAAAGAATGTATCTTTACCATGTGGAAAAATGACCGTTTCTTTGAGGAACGCAAAGTAGCCTTTACCCCGAAGATTGCCGCTGCACTCTTAAAATCCGGCAAAGTAAATGTGAAAAAGCTCTATTCCCCAAAGACGGGCAAAACCTACGACGGAACTATCGTATTAGCTGATACGGGCGGGAAATACGTTAACTACCGGGTGGAGCTTCCGAAGAAAAAATAACTGAATAGCAAGCATAGGAAAAGAGTACCCTTTTCCGTAAAATCCCTGCTTTCTCTACCGAGAACGGCGGGGATTTTTGCTTGTTGGGAAGTGTCCCAAACCCTCTGTTTTGTAGAGGGTTTTACCCTCTGAAATCTTGAAAAAATATCTAAACTCTTTGGCAAAAACGCGGGCGCGGGGTACTGAATGATGAAACCGGAACATACAGCGTCCGCGCTGCCGTTTGGAAAGGAGGTTACACATGGCAAGTTTACGGGACACCGTAAAGGACTATCAAGAAGAATTACGGGACGGTATCGCTTGGGTGGCGTTTTGGAAAATGGGACGTTCTTGGAACGCTGAATATTTCCACCTTGAAATGGGCGACTACCTCTACCCGGAGGACAGAAGCCGCATGGAAGAAATCAAGCAGGCTGACCCTGCCGCCGTTGTGGTAAACGGCTATTATTCCGGCTATCTTGGCGAGGATAGGAACCTTGACGAACTAACCGCCGGGGTGCGTCGCCACTACGAAAACGGATATAGCAATATCGGGGAATTTATCGAAGCCCACGACGACAGGCTGCCGCCGGAGCTTATCGAGGAAGCAAGAGACGCCGCCCACGCTGCGGGGCTGCCTTTCTCTGAAAAAGCCTACCGGGACGGCGAAGAACCCGACCCCTATCTATTTGACGGGAGCATGAGCATGGAGGACTACGAGCTTATGCACCGCATGATTGAAAACGAAAGGAGTGAACGCATGGAAGAAACGATTTTAAGCGGGTATCTTTCTAATCTTGGGAAGTACACCGAGGGCAGACCTGCGGGCGAATGGGTATCATTCCCCACGACTGCCGAGCATTTGAAAGAAGTCTTTGACCGTATCGGGATAGACGGCAAAAACTACGGGGAGCTACATATCACAGAATACCAGTCCTCTATTGCGGGACTGGCAGGGAAATTGACAGAGCTTGAAAGCCTTGACGAGCTGAACTATTTGGGCGAACTTTTGAAAATGCAGTTTGACGACGACCGGGAAAAATTTGCTGCGGCTATCACATACGGCGACCATACAAGGGACTTGCAGGACATTATAAACCGTGCACAAAATCTTGACTGTTACTGGATTTATCCGTCCGTAAAAACCGAGGAAGATTACGGGCATTATCTGATTGAAGAACTGGACGAGTTGGAGCTGCCGGAAGAAGCAAAAAACTATTTTCTCTATGAGGAATACGGGCGGGACGCTGCTATCAATGACGGGGGCAGATTTACCGAGCAGGGATATATCTACAACAACCGCAACACCTTTACACAGTGGTATGACGGACGGGACGTGCCGGAGGAATATCGGGTAACACCGCAGCCGCCAGTACAGGAAAAGGAACAGGCAGACCTTGACGCTGCCGCAGCCATACCGACCACTGCCACAGAGCAGCCCCCGGTTCTCCCGATTATCCTATCTTCCGAAAAGCCCGCCAACAAAATGAAAGAGATTACCGACCGACTGGAACAGGGCATTTTGGGGATTTATGAAAGCGACCGTTACGCCGACTATCTGCGTACTATGTCTAAATTCCATGATTACAGCCTAAACAATACAATCCTTATCGCCATGCAGGGCGGCAACCTTGTAAAAGGCTATAAACAATGGGAAAAGGAATTTGACCGCCATGTAAAGCCGGGGGAAAAAGCTATCAAGATAATTGCGCCCGCGCCCTTTACCGTTAAGAAACAGGTGGAAAAAATCGACCCGGACACGCAAAAGCCTGTTTTCGATAAGAACGGGAAAGCCGTTACCGAGGAAAAGGAAATCCAAATCCCCGCCTTTCGTGTGGTATCTGTTTTTGACGTGTCGCAGACCGAGGGTAAGGAGTTGCCCGACCTTGGGATAGAGGAGCTTACGGGCGACGTGGAACAGTATCAGGATTTTTTCGCTGCCCTTGAAAAAACTTCCCCCTTTGCTATGGGATTTGAAGCACTAAGCGGCAGTATAAAAGGACGCTGCAATTATGAGGAAAAGTGTATTCTCATCAACGAGGGCATGGACGAATTGCAGAATATCAAGACCGCTATCCATGAAATTGCCCATGCGACACTCCATGACATAGACAAAGACGCGCCGGAACGTCCCGACCGCCGCACCCGCGAGGTACAGGCAGAAAGCGTCGCCTATGCCGTTTGCCAACACTACGGGCTTGATACGTCGGACTATTCCTTTGGATATATCGCCGGGTGGAGCAGCGGAAAAGAACTTGCAGAACTGAAAGGCTCTCTTGAAACAATCCGCAGCACCGCCGCAAGTCTGATTGATACCATAGACGGACATTTTGCAGAAATCCAAAAGGCACAGGATAAGGAACAGACCACCGAACAGGCACAGACCCCACAGGAAGCTACCATACAGCCCGAAGCAGAAGCAGCCGCGCCGGAGCTTCCCGAAGAAACAGCCCCGGTACAGGAAAAAGAAGCACAGACCGAGCCGGAAGCTGATACAGGCGCAAGCAGCGAAGCACCACAGCCGGAACAAGCTGCACCCGCCGCACCTTATTACACAATCAACGAAGCTGCCGCCAAACGTGCAAAGGACGCAAACAGTTTTTCCGATTATAAACAAGGCAGCGCGACGGCTGAATACAGGCACTATGTAGATGAAGCCGTACAGCTTGCAGAAAGGCAGAAACAGCGGGTAGACCCGATGTACCATGAGAAAATCGACAGCCTGCTTGACACCTACGCCCGGAAACTGGCGGCGAACATGAACAAAGGCTATGAGATTGACGCGCGTGTTCCCTCTATCCTCATTGCGGGCGGCTCTAACTTCCCCACAAGGAAGAAAGAAAAGCAGAACGCAGCCCGCGACAGCAATTACCGGGAATGGCAGGACATACAAGGACTTCTTGATAAAATCCGCAGTACCGGCATGGGCGGTATCAGTGCAGACGACCCGCAGGCAGTACAGAAGTTAGAAAAGAAACTGGAAAGCCTTGAAAAATCACAGGAAACCATGAAAGCCGTAAACGCCTATTACCGTAAGCACAAGACCCTTGACGGCTGCCCGCATTTGTTGCCGGAACAGCTTGAAAAATTAAAAGCGGACATGGCGAGCAGTTGGCATTTGGGGGACAAGCCCTTTGCGACTTGGGCGTTATCCAACAACAGCGCGGAAATCCGGCGCGTGAAAGACCGTATCAAATCCCTTTCACAGCAAAAAGAAATCGGTTTTGTGGGTTGGGAATTCGACGGCGGCAAGGTGGAAGCAAACACCGAAGCGAACCGTCTGCAAATCTTCTTTGAGGATAAGCCGGACGAAGCTACGCGGGAAGCCTTAAAAAGCAACGGCTTCCGTTGGTCGCCAAAAGCCGGGGCATGGCAGCGGCAGCTTACCAGTAACGCCTATTATGCGGCTGATTATGTCAAGGCGATTGCACCTCTTACCGGGGAAAAGCCTACCGAGTTACAGCGGGCGCATATCCGGGCGCAAAAGGTAGCTGCACAGGAACAATTCGCACAAGGGCAGCCGGAGCAGGAAGCCCCACAGGATAAAGACACCTTTTCCATTTATCAGATAAAAGGCGGGGACGAAACAAGGGACTTGCGTTTTGAGCCTTACGACCGTCTGATTGCCGCCGGACACCGGGTAGACGCGAAAAACTATACACTTGTCTATTCCGCACCTCTTACGCCGGGGACTTCCCTTGAAGATATTTACACCCGCTTTAATATCGACCACCCGAAAGATTTTAAGGGACACAGCCTTTCCGTTTCCGACGTGGTGGTACTTCATCAGAACGGACAGGACACCGCCCACTATGTAGACAGCTTCGGTTATAAGGACGTGCCGGAGTTTTTGCAGCCGGAAAATTATCTGAAAGCTGCCGAACAGACCACCGAGCAGAATTACAACATGATTGACGGGCAGATAAACAACACCCCGACCGCTACGGAACTGGAAGAAAAAGCAAAAGCCGGAGGACAGATTTCCCTTGCAGAATACGCCGAAGCCCTCAAAGCAGAAAAGAAACAGGCAGAGCCGGAGAAAAAGTCCTCTATCCGGGCGCAGCTTAAAGCAGCGAAAGAACAGGCACCGAAGAAACAGGCAAGACAGAAAACACAGGATTTGGAAAGGAGCTGACCTATGAAGTTACAAAAATTTGAAAATGTGGACGTTATTGCTTCCCTTGAAGCCATAATGAAACAGAACACCGCTTTTTATCAGAGCGATTTTGACATAGACAAACAGATTTTGCGGAAAGCGGCGGTAAGCCTTATCCCGGAGGACAAACGGCTTTTGTGGTTTTCCCGCCCGTCCGGGACGTGCTGCTTCCGGGAACGGGACGTTTTTCTAAAGGACACAAGGCAGCATAATACATGGCGGTTTTACGGGGAACAGACCCGCGATACTATCCTTGCCTATGCGGTGGAACTGACAGGCACAGAGCAGGAAAAAATCAAGGGCAATCTTTATGAACTGGATTATTTGCAGCATTTCCGGGAAGTAATCGAAAAATCAATCCCTGCCGACAACTACACGCTGATTTATGAGCATGGGGAGCTGACAAAGCCTGCCGGACAATATTTTGACGGGGACACTGACCCGCAACTTGGAAAGTTTATACGTTTTGAAGCACAGCCAAACGACCCGGAAGCCTTAAAAAGCCTTTTGAGGGAACAGCAGAAAAAACGAACACCGCATACGCAGAGGGATTTTCAGTTACATATCGCCGCCCTGCATGATAGACAGATTGAAACAGAAGCCCGCCGGATTGTGGAAAATGTAAAAGGGCTTGGAGAACCGGACAGCCCCGAAAAGACCCATTGTGCGGTAGAACTTTCTCCCTACTTTGTTCCACTGGCAACGGATAAGGATATGGAACGGCTGCTTTCCATGCTCCCTTACAAAAGCCTTTCCTTATCTACGTTGGAGGGCAGGCATGGAGTTTATGCGCTGATAGATAAAAGCGAGAGGAATAAAGAGATGAAACAGTCCCCTCCCTCTGTCCGGGCGCAGTTACAAACAGAAAAATCCCCAAAAGTCCCGAAAAAGACAGCAAAATCAAAACATCACGAATTGGAGGTATGAGCATGATTAGACTGACCGTTGAAGAAATGAACCTGTTGAGTATTTACCATGAGGGAAGCAAAGCACAGCTTATGGAAAATATGACGGCTGCGCTGCCGTTCATGGACGAGGATATGCGCCCCTTTGCAGAACGCACCTTACAGAAAATTTCCCCGCTAACAGAAAACGAGTATGCGGAGCTTGCCATTTTCGCCGCTGATGAAGTATGACCGGGCTAAAGCGGCTTACGCCTCCCCAAAGCCGGAAAGTCAACAGCCTTGTAAAAAAGGAGTGCTGCAACTGCGAGCGCGGACACTGTATCTTACTGGACGACGGGGAGGAATGTGTCTGCCCGCAGCTTATTTCCTGTTCGCTTTTATGCAAGTGGTTTCAAATTGCCGTACTTCCTCTTGATAAGCTACTGTATGCAGAGCTTTTCAAGACAGAGGACAAAAAGCGTTGTACCGAGTGCGGCACGTTCTTTGTATCAAAATCGAACAGCGTCAAATACTGCCCGGACTGCCGGAAGCGGATTACCCGCAGACAGGCAGCCGAGCGCATGAGGAAACGGCGTGCGGCGGTTACGCGATAAGGGCAAAAAAAGCCTTGATTTACAGGGCATAAATGACGTGAAACTGGCATAGGCGATACAGAATACCTTTTCCCTTAAAATGGGGGTTCTACTGCGTAACATTTTAAAATCAGTACCTATAAAAGAACAGGGTGCGGGAGGTCATTACTGGCTTCCTGCGCCCTGTTCTTTTTGTGTCTGACTGTCTTTATCCTGCATTTCCGGCTTCGGCTGTAATTCTTTTTCTATCCGGTTCCGGTAATGGGTTTTCCTGCGGTAAAAATATTTTGTTACTTCCTGTTCCGGCAGCCATATCCCCGCAGCTTCTATCCGTTCCATAACAGCGGCAACGATTTCCAGGTTGTTGTACTTATGCGGCTCCTGTCCCTTTTCTATCCAAAGACGGCGGTATTCCTCATAAAGCCATGTACTGATAGTTTCTTTCTGCCGTTGCTTCAAATGCCGGAACTGCTTATCTGTCCGCAGCAGCTTCCCGTCTACCTTTTTATGATTTTTTGTCCCGATTTCTTTTTTTCCTCTCTTTCCATTTCTTTAAGGGGAAACTGGGGGAGGGCTTCTATCAGCTTCATTGTGATATACTGGCGCATATCTTCATCAATTTCCAGTTTGAATGTTCCGTCCAGCTGACGTTTCTTTACAGTTGCCTGCCTGTCGATTTCGTCCTTGTAGCACATAAGCACTTTTTCCACCGCCCATGTTTCTCCGGTAACGGCGGCGCTTATGGTTTCATAATCGGGTATCGTTTGGTCTGCCATGTTTTCACGCTCCTGTCTATATTGGAATACCTTTATCCTACCACGCTTTTATATATATTTCTACTGTAAGCGTTCGGTTTCCCTGCCCCGTTCCGGTTCTTTTTCCAGTCTTAAAATACTGTCTATGTTCTGTTTGATAACGTCGTATTCCTTGACCTGTTTTTTCAGCTTGCCATAATCAGTGTAAAGGGCTTCTTTCTGCGCTTGGAGCTTCCCGTATTCTTCCTGCATGGCGGCAAGATTGGGGAGCTTGGTAACGCCCGCCGCTTTCAATGCCTTTGCCGCCGCTTCATGGAGTATCAGACTGCTTTCCTGCTTTGCCCGGTATGTGTCCTTATCCTTTGCCCTGCGGTATGCTTCATAGACGGTTTTTGTTTTTTGGTAGGTGGTAACGTGCTTCATCAGCACCGCCATGTCTGCAAGACGTTTCTCCACGCTCTTTAATGCGTCTGCTGTCTTTTCATTTTCCGCATTTATTTCTTCAATCCGGCTGACTAAATCCGCGTACTGCTCAATCTTGTGTTCTGTCAAGAAATTCATAGTTTTTGCAGCCAGTTTCAGATTATGGATTTTCGCCCACTGTTCATAGCCCCGGCTCTCTTGTGCCTTGATACTACTTTCAATGTCGATAAGCAGCGATACGCCGCGCTGCTCTTTGGGAGCTTTCGCTGCCTTTGTGCGCTTGCCTGCAATCCGTTCTTTGATTGCTTCCTCTGTATAATCTGCACCGAGGGTTTTTAAGCGGGTAAAGCGTTCCTGTCCGGGAGCGCGGCAGGAGATATATTTTCCCGGCTTTATCTTATAGCCAGCCTCCTGTAACCGCTGCAATAATTCTTCAAAACTTGCTACTTGGGGGATAAGTGTATCAACGGCAATTTTTAGCTTGCCTTTCCAACTTGTTCCCGTCTTTTCCGCTTGATATTCTGCATAGCTTTTTCCCTTACTGCCTTTACCCGGAATGACAACGGACAGCCCGTTTTCCCTGCACAGCTTATCGCTCATGTTCCGTATGCCGTAGTAACTGCGCTTATTGGAATTGTACTTATGGTAGTCAACAAAGTTGACCGCACAAAAAATGATATGGTTATGGATATGCCCTTTGTCTATGTGGGTAGTCAAGACGTATTCATGCTGTCCCTTTGTTACCGCGTCGGCAAGCTGTTTTCCGATTGTGTGGGCTTTCTCACAGTCCACCTCTCCCGGTTCAAACGATTGTATCAGATGAAAGGCTAAGTTGTTCCCTTTCTGCCGAGCCTGCGACAAAGTATATTCAAACTCAATATCTGCCGTTTCATAGCTGCACCCAAAGGAGAACACAAGCGTTTTCCCGTCTGTTTTATCCGGGTTTTGGATATAATCAAGGGCTTTGCTCAACGTGCTTTTAATAGGCTTAATCTTTGTAACCGCCATATCTCCGCAAGCACCCC
>ENA-OPEJ01000826-OPEJ01000826.1-human-gut-metagenome-genome-assembly--contig:-NODE-826-length-10819-cov-1.637867_pt1 | contig 10819 bp, 10 predicted proteins | sample MGYA00241635_ERZ501533 | MGnify/ENA primary metagenome ERZ501533 (study PRJEB25962, sample SAMEA2042378) | human gut metagenome | biome: human gut; feature: human-associated habitat; material: faeces...
TACAAAGAAATGATTGCAGCCGAAGAAAAGATGCGTAAGCTCTTGCTGGAAGGAGGTTATATCAGTGAGTAAAAGAATAACCATTGAGGAACTGCAATCCTATCTTTGGAACTCCGCTGTCCTTCTAAGAACCAACATTGATGCTGGTGCCTATAAGCAATATATTTTTCCTCTGCTGTTTTTTAAGCGTATCTGTGATGTATACGATGAAGAAACTGCCCTTGCTATCGAAGAATATGGTGATGACGCTGCCGAATTTGATGCTGACGAAATCCACACCTTTGTGGTTCCCAAGGGATATCACTGGAACGATGTTCGTGCCGTATCCGAAAATGTTGGTGTGGCCATTGTTGAGGCATTCCACAAGGTGGAAAATGCGAACATTGACAAGCTGCAAGGTATTTTTGGTGATGGTGCCTGGACAAATAAGAATAGGCTCCCTGATAGGTTGTTGAAAGATCTGCTGGAACATTTCAGTACCAAGACTCTCTCCATTGCCAATTGCCCGGAAGACGAGCTGGGTCAAGGATACGAATACCTTATCAAAAAGTTTGCGGATGACAGCGGTCACACAGCACAGGAGTTCTACACCAATCGAACTGTTGTGCATTTGATGACCGAGATGTTGAAGCCGGAGTCGGGGGAATCTATCTATGATCCGACCTGTGGTAGTGCAGGTATGCTTATTTCTGCTATTGCGTACTTAAAAGAGCAAGGTAAGGAATGGCGAAATGTGGCTGTTTACGGTCAGGAAATCAATGCGCTTACCTCTGCTATTGGCAAGATGAATCTGTTTCTGCACGGAGTTAAGGACTTTAATATCGTAAATGGAGATACTTTGAAAGCACCGGCCTTCGTCGAGAACGGTAGACTGAAGAAATTTGACCTTATCCTGGCAAATCCACCGTACTCAATTAGTCAGTGGGATCGCGCAGCATTTGAAAGTGATAAATATGGTCGTAACTTCTTGGGTGTGCCTCCGCAAGGCCGTGCTGATTATGCATTCCTTCAGCACATTATCGCAAGTCTGAAGGACGATACTGGTCGATGCGCTATCTTGTTCCCACACGGAGTTCTTTTCCGTAATGAGGAAAGTGCGATGCGTGAAAGACTGGTGCGCAGCGATAAAGTAGAATGTGTTATCGGTCTCGGACCGAACCTTTTCTACAACTCTCCGATGGAAGCTTGTATCATGATTTGTCGGATGAATAAGCGCCCTGAACGTCGTGGACAGGTGTTGTTCATCAATGCGGTAAATGAGGTTGAGCGTAAAAACGCACAGAGCTATTTGGAAGAACGGCACATCGCTCGAATTGCTGCCGCGTATGACAACTATGTCGATGATGCTGATTTTGCAAAGGTGGCTACTATTCAGGATATTGCAAATAACAACTTCTCCTTGAGCATTCCTCTGTATGTGAAACCAGAGGTCAATGAAGAAGAAATAGATAACCGCAATGTTCAGGAACACTATGATAGTTGGCTGGCTGCTTCCGAAATGATGAAACTGAGCTATGAAAAATTGAACGCACTATTAGTAAAGGAGGCAGATGTCAATGAGTAAAGTCCTTCTTGGCGATGTCGCTGTAGAACATAAGGAGACATGCAAAGGCAGCAAGGATGGCTATCCTATCGTTGGTCTGGAACACCTGATCCCAGAAGAGATTACATTGACTGCTTGGAATGAAGGCAGCGAAAACACGTTCAGTAAGATGTTTCGCAAGGGTAATGTCTTGTTTGGCCGCCGAAGAGCCTACCTGAAAAAGGCTGCTGTTGCTCCATTTGATGGCATCTGCTCTGGTGATATCACTGTTATCGAAGCAAAACCTGACCGTATTTTGCCGGAGTTGCTCCCGTTCATCATCCAGAACGATGATCTGTTTGAGTTTGCTGTCGGTAAATCCGCAGGCTCCCTTTCGCCTCGTGTAAAATGGGAACACTTGAAGAATTATGAGTTCGAGCTCCCAGATATGGAGAAGCAAAAGGAATTGGCTGAACTGTTCTGGGCTATGGATAACACCAAGAAATCCTACCAGAAGCTGATTGCGGCCACGGATGAACTGGTGAAATCTCAATTTATGGAGCAGTTCGGAAACCTTGATAGCAATACAAAACACTATCCGATCAAAAAGTTGAGTGAAATCGCTGACTATTGGAATGGCTTGACCTATAAGCCAACTGATACAGTTCAGGATGGTACGGGAATATTGGTTTTACGCTCAAGCAATATTCAAAATGGAGCACTATCTTTCGATGATAATGTACGCGTTACATGTCCAATTAAGGAAAAATTGTTCGTAAAAGAGAATGATATTCTCTTGTGTTCTCGAAATGGAAGTGCCGCACTGGTAGGGAAAACGGCACTGATAAAAGGACTGACGGAGCCGATGACCTTTGGTGCATTTATGATGATTATCAGAAGTTCGTACTATCCATTTTTGAAAACCTACTTCGAAATGCCAGTGTTTAGAAAACAGATTTCAACAGGTACCTCTACAATCAATCAGATTACAGGAAAAATGCTGAACGATATAAGTATTCCTGTACCTGAGTTGAAAGCTGTTGAACGTTTTAAACTGCTGGTAGACCAGACCGATAAATCAAAATTTGAACTCGAAAAGGCTCTTTCTGAGCTGACCGCAACATATAAACGCATCATTGCAGAGAATCTTGGCTAATTGATATGGTCATGTAGTTTCCTCCGGCTCGTGGACAACCGGATAACGGAGGGTACGAAAAGGAGGAAGCACCATGATCAATCAGATAATTACAAACATAAAACAAGATTTGTCACAAATCCTAACACCAGATCAAATGGAAGCACTATCGCAGAGCCTAAATAAGCATCTGCCTATGCTGGCCGGTGACAAGTCTGTGGAGGAAAACACAAAGCATGATATGCTTCCTTTGTTTATTGCCGCAAAGCGTGTGGAAGGCTGCTCTGAAAAGTCTCTCCGATATTATGAATCAACGATTCGCAATATGTTGGAGGCCATCAATAAGCCTGAATGCCAGATCAGCACTGAAGATTTACGAGGCTATCTCGATACATACCAGCGTCGAGGCACTGTCAGCAAGGTTACTTTGGATAACGTAAGACGCATCCTTTCTTCTTTTTTTGCATGGTTGGAGGATGAGGACTATATTGTTAAAAGCCCAGTGAGAAGGATTCACAAGGTTAAGACCGGGAAAACGGTGAAAGAGACTTATTCCGATGAAGCGTTGGAGCTTATGCGTGACCACTGCGACAATACGCGTGACCTTGCAATGATTGATTTATTGACTTCTACTGGCATTCGTGTCGGTGAATTGGTTAAGCTCAATCGTTCTGATTTGGATTTTGAGAATCGCGAGTGCATTGTATTCGGCAAAGGTAATAAACAGAGGAAGGTCTACTTTGATGCAAGAACGAAAATCCATTTGCAACGTTACCTGTCAGAACGTACAGATGGTAACGAATCTCTGTTTGTATCCCTTCTGAAGCCTTACGAGCGTTTACAAATTAGCGGTGTTGAAATTCGTCTTCGCAAAATTGGTCGTGAATTGAACTTTAATAAGGTGCATCCTCACAAATTTCGCAGGACGTTGGCTACAATGGCCATTGACAAAGGTATGCCAATCGAGCAAGTGCAGCAACTTTTGGGTCATCAAAGTATTGATACGACATTACAATATGCTATGGTCAATCAGAATAATGTGAAGGAATCGCATAGAAAATACATCGGATAATGCTGTCAGCTGTTTGCAATTCTCAATTTATCGGGCCAGCTGGCCACAAGGATTTCACCGGTCATACCGCTTCCGCAAGGAGGTGTGCATAATGGCGAAATATCGGTTTGAACATATTGCAATCAACAGCACTGAAAAGAAAAAGCCTGTTGAAGAAGATCGCTTCACCTATCTTGGTCTTGAACATCTTGATTCAGGAAGCCTCAAAGTTACTCGATTCGGTTCGGAGGTAGCTCCAATCGGTGAAAAACTGGTGATGCACAAAGGAGATGTGCTCTTCGGAAAACGTAGAGCCTACCAGAAGAAAGTTGCCATCGCACCATTTGATGGTATTTTCTCTGCACATGGAATGGTTCTGCGACCTAGAGAAGACGTAATTGACAAGAGCTTCTTTCCGCTGTTTATCAGCTCGGACTATTTCTTGGATGCTGCCATCAAGATCTCCGTTGGATCGTTATCACCAACTATTAACTGGCGCGACCTTAAAACGCTTGAATTTGAATTGCCTGATTTAGCGACTCAGCGCAAGTTGGCTGAAACTCTTTGGTCAATCAATGATACGATGGAGACCTATAAAAAGCTGATCGCCGCTACCGATGAGCTTGTTAAGTCTCAATTTATCGAGATGTTTGGGTTGGAATACAATTGCAACATTGGAGATGTCTGTAAGTTAATCAATGGTGATAGAGGTAAAAACTATCCAAGTGGAAAAGATAGAGTCTCATCGGGAATTCCGTTTATAAATGCCGGTCACCTTGATGGCCGTAGAGTTGATTTTGCAGAGATGGATTATGTCACACAAGAAAAATATGATCAAATGACTCAAGGAAAAGTGCAAAAAGATGACATTCTGTACTGCCTTCGAGGTTCTTTAGGAAAACACGGAATAGTCGATTTTGATGATGGTTTGATTGCATCCTCACTAGTAATAATTCGTTGTAATAGAGATAAGATATTGCCACTTTTTTTGCTGGCTGCATTAGAAACAGATGCAATAGAAAAGCAATTGCAAGAGGCAAATAATGGTAGCTCTCAGCCAAATCTCTCTGCGGCAAGTGTTAAAGCATACAGAATACCATTACCTGCAATTGAGAAACAAGCGAAGTTTGTCCGCTTCTTTGAACAGAGCGATAAATCAAAATTTGCCGCTCAGAGTTGTTCAAATCTCAATTTTTCGGGGAGTTTGAAGCGAAAAGGCAGTCATTTAATACATGTAGTTTGATAGCTGCTTGCGAGAATGATGATGATATTAAATGTGGCCCATTTGGTACACAACTGAAGCAATCTGAGTATACGGAAGAAGGTGTTCCTGTATGGGGGATTCCTCAAGTCAATGCAGCATTTTCTATCCCAGCGGACACCTATGTGGGTGAGGAAAAGGCATTACAGCTTACACCGTTTTTAATTCAACCTGACGACATTGCAATGTCAAGAAAGGGAAACATAGGCCAATGTGCGTTGTATCCTGCTGATTATACACCGGGAATTATAGCTTCTGATGTTCTTAGAATACGCCCGGATAAAACAAAACTACTACCATCCTTTTTGATGTGCCAGCTCCACTATAGCTCGAATGTGGTTAATCAGATTGAGATGGTTGGAAATGGTCAGATCATGAAAGGCATTAATGTTACCAAACTAAAAAACATCACTATTTACATTCCACCAATGGAGCTTCAGGAGCAATTTGCCGCATTTGTCCGACAGAGCGATAAATCAAAATTATTGATTTCAAAGTTAAAGGAATTCACCTTGATGGGCTATCGGGGGCAGGGGAAGATGTAAAGGAATATTAGGAAACAAAAGAATGCGGTTAAAGCACAGATGGAGGTTGGGCTATGAGCACTAATATTATACTTGAAACGAAATTCGTGGCTGATATAAGTGGCTCTTTTTATATTCCGTCATATCAAAGAGGCTATAGATGGAGTGAAACAGAGGTTGTACGTCTGTTAGATGATATATATCAGAATGGAAAGAAAAATTATTGCCTGCAACCGGTGGTCGTTCGTAAAAAAGAAGATCAGTACGAACTGATTGATGGACAGCAGAGGCTCACCACGTTATATCTCATCTATAAGTATATGAAAAATGTGAATCCGTTCTTCAACGAACCGGCATTTACACTATCTTATCAGACAAGAGACCAGTCAGAAAAGTTTTTGAAAACTCTGGACATGACGAAACAGGATGACAACATCGACTTTTGGTTTATAGCCAAGGCATACAACACTATAAAAGAGTGGTTTGAGCAGGACTTACAAATTCGGGTCATGCATATCTTTGAATACTTAAAAGAAGATGTCAAAATCATCTGGTACGAGGTCGGAGAAAGCGAAGATGCAATCTCACTATTTACTCGTTTGAACATCGGAAAAATTCCGCTGACAAGTGCTGAACTCGTCAAAGCGATGTTTCTTAGCCGGGATAATGCAGAGAATATGCGCAGAGAAAAGCAAGAAGAGATATCGCTGCAATGGGATGGCATTGAAAGAGAATTGCATAATGAATCATTGTGGTTCTTTTTGACAAATAGCGTCAAAGGCGAATACCAGACAAGAATTGACCTTGTTCTTGACCTGATTGCCGGTAAAGACGAGAGTGCACGAGAAAAGTATTATACATTCTTCCGATTTGATGAATTGCGTAAAGAAGTATCGCTGGATGATATCTGGAAAAAAATCTATCAGACTTTTCTTACTTTGAAAGGCTGGTACGAGGATCATGATCTGTATCATAGAATCGGTTATTTGATTACATCTGGCACACCCCTGCATAAAATATTTGCTCTGTCAAAAGATAAAAAGAAGAGCGAGTTTAATGAATCTCTCGACGAACTGATTAAAAAGAGCGTTGCGATTTCCGGAAATTATGCTGAACTCAGTTATGAGAAGCCGTTGGATTATAAACGGATTAGTACATTACTGCTTCTATTCAATATCGAATCGGTAAGAAGAAGTGATGGACATGCTCAACGGTTTCCGTTTGATCAGTTTAAGCACCATAAGGGCAGCAATGTTACATGGAGCCTAGAGCATATACATGCCCAGCAATCGGAAGGCATGAAAACGCAAGATGTCTGGAAAAAGTGGCTGGAACTTCATATCCCATCTGTTGAAAGTATCGGCGGTGAACATAGTGAATTGATTGATGAAATGCAAGGCGCGATAAATGCAGATAAGCTGGAGCGCACTGTATTTGAGAGCATTCAGCAAAAAGTTCTTGGTTTGTTATCCGTTTCAGGCAATACAGAGTACATGCATTCCATTGCAAATCTTGCATTGCTTAATACGGCGGACAATGCAGCTCTTAATAATTCGACATTTGATGTGAAAAGAAATGACATCATTCAGATGGATAAAAAAGGACAGTATATTCCTTTCTGTACAAAGATGGTATTTCTGAAATATTATACTCCATCTGCAGAAAATCAGCTTCACTTTTGGGGACAGGCCGACAGAATTGCTTATATTAAAGCAATCAATGATGTTCTGAGCGATTATATAGAACCGATTGTTTTGGAAAAGGAGGAAACAAAATGAGTACGACGCTTCACTCATTTATGGATATCTTTGAAACAACGATTGAGGATGGAGATACTTCAGTTCAGCTTAATAAAATTGTAATCCCCCTTATTCAGAGAGACTACGCTCAAGGACGTATTGATAAAGACATCAATAGAGTAAGAAGTCGTTTTCTTCAGGCACTTTATAGGGCTGTTACTGGGGAGCCGATTACCCTTGACTTTGTTTACGGTGACATTGATGAAGAAGGAACTATGACGCCTTTGGATGGTCAGCAGCGTTTGACAACGTTGTTCCTCTTGCATTGGTATGCGGCTAAAAAGGAAAAAATTTCTGATGACAAGTACGCATTTCTCAGCAGGTTCAGCTATGAAACACGTTATAGTGCAAGATATTTCTGTGCCGAGCTTGTGAAGTTTATGCCATCTTTTGAAACTACGCTTTCTGCTGACATAAAGAATCAGGCATGGTTTCCGTTTGACTGGAAAGATGATCCTACTATCAGCTCCATGCTTGTAATGTTGGATGCGATTGATGAGCGCTTCAAAGATGTACCGGATATATGGGAGCAATTGGAAAATAAAGCGATTACCTTTTATTTCTTGCCAATAAGAGATATGGGTCTTACTGATGAGCTTTATATTAAAATGAATTCCCGTGGGAAGCCGTTGACAGTATTTGAACATTTCAAAGCAGAACTGGAGAGGGAAATCAGAGCTCTCGATGAAAAAAATGGTCAGAATACGGCAGATCGTATTGTTGGAAAAATAGATAAATCCTGGACAGATTTATTGTGGAAATATCGCAGCAGCGGCTCCAGTGATGCGGATGACAATATTATTGATGATGAATTTCTACGATACTTCAAGTTCGTTTGCGATATCATTTGTTATCGTAATGGGCAGTCTCCACAAGGCTACAGCAGCGACGTTTTTGATTTGTTGCACTTGTATTTCTCCGCAGACGATGAGAAAGCAGTAGCAAACATAGCTACGCTAGAATCGTTCTTCGATTGCTGGTGTAAAATAAAAGGCTATAACAATCCGACTGAATTTTTGGAATCGTTTATGAGCTACACTCATGCACGCAGGAAAATTGTGGTTGATTCCAGATATAAGATTGATGTTTTTGAGGATTGCTTGCATTTTTATTCTGATAAGTCCGGCAGAATACGGCAGTTTCCATTAAACCGCATCGTGCTTTTGTATGCCATAACGATCTATTTACAGCACCAAAGCGAAGTGACATATTCTGATTTCGTGAGAAGAATCAGAATTGTCAACAACCTAATTCAGAATTCCGAAGATGAGGTTAGTGATAGACAGGATAGAAACAGAATTCCCGCAATTCTTCAGGCTGTTGATGCAATTATTCTTACAGGTGTGATTGATGATTCTATTGAGATTAACTTCAATGTGAATCAGATACAGGAAGAAAAGGAAAAAATTGAATTCCTAATGCAAAACCCAGACCGTACAGATGAAGTGTTTGAACTGGAAGATCATAACATGTTAAAAGGGCAAATTGGTATTATTGGCCTCGATAATCTTTCACTGGGCTCTCGTTTTTCTTCCTTATTCACCTGTTCGTGGGATAAGATTGACTGTGCTTTAATGGCGTTAGGCAACTATGGGCAGCAGGAAAGAAACAAATGGCGTTATCAGTTTGCGTCAAAAAGTTTGCAGTATGCTTGGGATGAGCTATTTCATAAAAGTGCAAATGCCGGTTTTGAAAATACACATACAATTTTAGTTGAACTGCTCAAATCGAAAGAAAGTTTCGATGATGGCATTTTGGATAGAATTATTTCTGCGTTCTTGGCTCAATGTGAAAAGGATAATTTATATCCATGGAATTATTATTATGTAAAGTATCCTGTTTTCCGTCCTGGTAGTTATGGAAAGATGAGCAACGACGATGTGGTAAATAAGCCATATATGTTCTCGGTTATGCAGACAAAGACGCAGTGGTCACAAAATACGTACATGCCGTATTTGAAAGAAGCAGATGATGACCATCTATCCAGAGACGAGATGGGGCAGTATTTGGTTTATGATGATGTTTACATTGTCTGTGAAAACAATTCATATGGTGTTTACAGAAATGATGATGATAGCCTTACGGATACCGTTACTATTTCTCAAAACGAAGCGGGTATTGATACGGAAGATAGAATCATTAAGTTGAAAAAGTATATAGCCAATATGAAGTAATATTTCTATACATTCTGGCCGGACGATAGATAAAGAAAGGTAGCGTTTTGGAAAAAAAGGGGGGATTTTATGGCTGATAACCGAAAGAAAGCCTCTATGTCACAGGTACTGGCAGATATAAAGCCTTACATAACGAAAAAGTTCATGGCGGCACCGTGTATTAAGGAGCAAGACATTCAGGCTATCTGTCAAATCCTCCTGCCCAGATACAAGAATGTGCAGCTCATGCAAGGATTGACCAACAACAAGCCGGATTTTAGAATTCAGGTGAAAGGTCTGTTCGGGACGGAAGAAAAACGGTTTGAAGTGGTTGGTGGTGATAAGAAAAGGTCAGCAGCAAAGAAGAAATCTGACTTGGGCTGGATTGATAGGCTGGAAGAGATTGATGCTGCGCTGGATGATTTCTGATATCAATGCAGTGCGGAGAGTTATCTGAGGCAAAACTTTTTGCAACAGGTTGTTGCAAAAAACCACACATAAAACAGCGGGGAAGCGATGGAGTGACACGACAAGAATTATTTACATGGATACGCAAGCAGTACGGCACAGAGCCGGAATACCCCTGGCATGACTGGAATGCGGTGCTGCGGCACAACGACAATAATAAATGGTATGGTGTGGTTCTGGAAGTATCTGCTGATAAGTTGGGATTGCCGGAGGTAGGCATCATTGATGTACTTAATGTGAAAAGCGATCCGCTGCTGATCGGCTCTCTTCGCGGGCAGGACGGCTATTTTCCGGCCTATCATATGAACAAAGAAAAATGGCTCAGTATTCAGCTCGGCAAACCAGAACTGGATGATGCCATCAAAGACCTGCTTTCTTTGAGCCATGAGCTGACAGCACCGAAAAAGCGAAACAGAAAGTTACCAGCAAATAATCCGGGAGATTCCGCAAATGGCAAAGAAAAAGAAACTGACAAAGGCTGAGCGAAAGGAAGCACGCCTCCGAAAAGGCAAGCAGTGGCTGCTCACCTATACCGGCTCACCGAAAAAGATGAACAAGCATTACCGCGAACGCTTTCATGTGGATGCTGTGACTGTCGCTAAAGATTTGCAGGAGCTTGGAGTCAATTATACACAGGAGCAGCTTGACCAGATTAAACAGGCTGAAGAACAGCGGCTCCGGCAGCGGAAAATGGAGCGGGAAGCGAAAGAACGGGAACAGCTGGCAGAACGGTATGAGGACTGCGATGGTCGTTTTGCTTTTATCGCTGGATATACAGATGGCGGCGCACCGTATGGTGTGATGTGGGAAGAAGTCGGCATTGATCCGGGACTGCCGTTTGAGGAAAAAGTGAAGCTCTATCACATGCAGATGTTAGGCTTATAATTGTGCAAGCACCGCCTGCAC
>ENA-OPEJ01000828-OPEJ01000828.1-human-gut-metagenome-genome-assembly--contig:-NODE-828-length-10805-cov-5.176837_pt1 | contig 10805 bp, 15 predicted proteins | sample MGYA00241635_ERZ501533 | MGnify/ENA primary metagenome ERZ501533 (study PRJEB25962, sample SAMEA2042378) | human gut metagenome | biome: human gut; feature: human-associated habitat; material: faeces...
GCGGTTCATCATCTTCTCGCGCTTGGCCTCTTTCTTTGCGACGCGCTCCTGCTCTTTGGCAAGGGCTGCCTCGCGGCGGAAGTCTTCTCGCTCAAAATTCAGCCCCAAGTCGCTCTGGGCTCGTTGTCTTCTTGAACTCTCCATAGTCTCTTACAATTCTATTTGCTTGTTTCCGTTCATAAAATCATTGAAGTCTTGCATGCTCAGCGTGTATCCGCTGATGTCTGAGAGCAACTCCATCGCCTGCTTGCGCTCCTGCTCGTTGTCGGCCAAGTTGATGCGAGTGAAGACCTGGCGCAGGTAGGCGCTCTTGTCGTCGATCCGGTCCAGATAGCCCTTGAACATCTTCTTGTAGTGGTCGAGCTGCTCGTCGTAGGCTGCTGCCGCGATTCTTCCGTTGAGTTGCTGTAGCTTGAGTTGCGCCACGCTGTCCAGCAAGGCCACGCCGCGCTGCAGCACCTCCTCGGCCTTTGCCTCCACCATGCCCAGCTCCTCGTCGGTATAGGTCGTCGGCTGAGCCTCTTGCCGAGATGTTGGCCCATACAGTCTGTTGTCGACGTCGGCAGCCACCTGCTCCACCCCGTCGAGCAAGCGGACGGCCATGCGGCGATCGGCATGCAGATGGTCGGCCAGGAGATTGGTAAACTCCGACAAGTTTTGCTCTACGTCTGCCGGCAACTTGGCAGTCTCCTTGAAGTCGGTAATGTCCACGCTGTGCAGCAACTTCTCGTCCAGCCTACTCTCGGCAATCTCTCGGCCCAGCTTCAGCATCGCCACCACGTCGCGGAGATGCTTCAGCATCTTGAGTTTCAGCTCGTCGGAGCAGACGATCTTGCTTCTTATCTCGCGCGAGACGGCGTCCAGGCGGGCCGCCAGGCGGGCGTGTTCGCTCTTCGTGGCCTTTGCCGCCTCCTGGTGCGAGAGGAGCTCCTCCCGGTCGAGTTTCAGATCCACCTGCATATTGTCAAACTCCCTGATCAGCGGGGTGCAGACGGCGTCCCACTCCGAATAGTTGCGATAGTAGTTGCGGCGGGCCGTGCCCAGCGTCAGCCAGTTGAGCAGGAAGAAGGGCTTCGAGGGCTTGCGCCGTTTGGCGTCCTGATAGCTGGGGCGCTTCGCCTCCAGCGTGGTGGTGAGCTCGCCGACCAGCGACTGATACACGTCGATGTTCTGCAGATGATCGTTCATCTCCATCTCGGCAGACCTCATCTGGCGGAGCAGTTCCCTGCGTTCCTCTTCGAGCGGGCGCACGCTGGCCTCGCCATACAGGGCGTCCGTCATCGAGCGGAAGTCGGAGTCCATCAACTGCGAGGCAAAGCGCAGATAGACGTTCGACTTCGGTATGACGACGTCGTTAAGCGTCTTGTAGATCACGGTCAGACGCCCCATGTCGGCCTTGATGCGTGTGGCGTCATGCTTCACGCTGGTCTGCAACTGCTGCAGGTCGCCGCGCAGCCGGTTGGCCTTCTCGCTGGCGGCCATATAGTGGTCGAGCATCCCCAGTCCCGCCATGGCGAGTCCGAGCGTCTTGCTGCTGCCCGCAGCCGATCTGTAGGCAGTCATGGACCCTTGCAGCGAGGTGCGAAAACTGTCTGCTATCTCGGCGATCAGCACGCCACACTTGTCTTGTATCTTGCTATACTCCAACTCTATTTTCCGCAGCATTTGGTCCACGTCGAGCCATTCCACTTGATTGAAATCGAAGAGTTCGGGCGACACCATCTTGATGGAGTCTCCATAGAGGTCTATGAGCCGGAGCGCATACTCGCGGTAGGTAGCCTCGATGTCGCTGCGCAGCGAGGTGAAGTCGCTGATATTGGCGCGCACGCTGTCGCCGGCATAGCGGTAGGCCTCCACCAGTTTCGCATATCTGTCGAACATCACCGAGGCCTTGCCTCTCACCTCTTTCACGCCGCTCGTCCCTGTCAGCCAGTCCGCCGCCTTCGACGAGCCCTTGGCCAAGGCGGCGCCCAGGTTGAGGGCTATCATGCCCTGCAGCTTGTCCAAGGAGTTTTCCGTCGCCTGCAGTTCGTTCTCGGCTATAGCCAACGCGTCGCCCATGTCTCCCTGCTCAAGACAATGGTTCAACTTGTAGTCGGCCACGATCGTCGTGCGCGCATTGTTCGTCACGAAAGCGATGCTGATATTGCTGTCGTTTCCGTAGAAGCAATACGCGTCATAGACCAGGCTCCCCACCTCGGAAGAGTCGCCCGCGACGCCATACTTCTTTAGTTCATAGGCCAGGTCGGCCCGCAGAAACGTCTTGCCGTCGCTGCACAATTCGTCGGCAATCGACTTGATGGCTTTGTAAATTTCTCGATTTTCCATATCAATACTATCGTTTGGATGGGTATAGGGTGAGGCAAAGATACAGACAAGTTCCGCCCCCTGCAAGTCCATGATGGTTCACGGCCTGCAGGCGCTTGCTGTCTCTATCCCCTTCTCCTATATCCATGCTGAGATTCTTGTTTACGTCGGCAAAGTTACACATCAGCTGTGCCAAAGAGTGTCACCACTGGAAAGAAAAGTAAAAAGAGGCTGAAACAAAACCTGCATCAGACCACGTTATTTGTCGGAATTGAGCATTATACAGCAGATTATTAGTCGGAATTGAGCAAAATCAGGCACACAGGGTGGCATGAAGAGCCTATGGCAATTCATGAGAGAGAAACGCCTTACAGAAGCTATCCGTTGTTCATTTGAAAATTTCGGAGAATTCACCTACACCGACCCGCAAGCAGACAATGCCGAGCGCCATATAACCATCATTCCGCTATACGCATTGGACAATCTGCGGGAAATGAAGTAGCAAATGGATAGTAGTCTCCGTCCTCCTCATGCTTCACTTGTGTGAGCTTTACAAAGGCATCATTGGATTTCAATATACCTAACGATGCTGAGTTGAGTATATCTTTCAATCCAAGTTTGCTTCTTTGACAAGACCTTGCCAAACAATCCCTATAAAATGTAGAAAAGAAAAGTATGCTGAGTACCTATCCAGTAGAACGCAAGTGACACTATAGTCCAAGCACACTAACACTCCAGTACCAGGCAAGTGAAACTCCAGTACCAGGCAGGAGGTACAAAAAGTGGTACCGAGAATAGATATCGACTGATACGCTTACGCCAAGAAATCCAAACGTCCTATTATCTCGCCATCGTTACTTCTTTGAGTAATCTCTCCGATAATTCTTCAAAGGTGGTTCCTTCTGGCATTTTTCCACCTGCCAATTCATTAGCTACTTTTGACATGCATACTGCGCCGACTGCAGCTATGGTCGACAGATGCAGCTTATTGGCAATGTAAGTTGTCAGCCTTGACAGCAATTTCTCTATTTCAAGTTTATCTGTAATCATAGGTCTAGTATTAATTGTTTAATTCCTTTTTCTGTACAAAAGCAGTATTGAATGTACTCTGGGCCGGGATATTTCAGTAGTTTTGCCAACTTGACGAGATTTGCACTATTGCCGTATGCATTGCCATAACTCCGACGATACTCCTGTAAAATGGCATCTACACGTGAGTCTGCAACAGGACCGATGACAATGTCATAGTTATGCTTGTAGGTATGAAGAGGGTCCTTTTCCCTGTTTTTTAGTACAAAGAGAGCCCATTCCGCAGTCCTACCATCAAAAATCTTTATTCTAACATCGCTGGGGCATCTTGATGGGTTGAAGATGAACGGTGACACTTCCGGACGACCATCGCCCATAATGGCAGTCGTTCTTTGAGCCATGGCGACTGCACGCGCATAATCCTTAGTCAGATAGAAGCCACGACCAAAGTCTTTGAAGTTCTTGCTCTTCGACAAGTCTATTTTGGTTATCAACTGGTTACTGCCGTGATAGAGTATCATAGACGACCACCATTATTTGCACATACACGTGACACATCATTGACAATCTCATGATTGCTGAGGGTCTTCTCAATGTCTTGGTATTGACGCAGGAAGTCCATCCCCTTGAAAGTCACTATGTAGCTGTAAGCCTGAGTAAGAGGGATCTTCTTCTCATCGGCAAAGTTGTTGATAACAGACACTACAAATTCGCTTTCCTCTTGGTTAAAACCAACTTTGTCAACAACATGAATCTGCAATGCCGACCCCAACTTGCCGAGTATGAAAGATGCCACTTCTGGCGTTATCGGCGCGCCATGCTCTATTTTTGACACGCGAGACTCCTTCAGGCCAATAAGCTTACCCAGCTGGGCTTGCGTAAGTCCCTTCTTTTTTCGCTCTTCGCGTATTATCATTCCCAAACTCTTGTTCTCCATATCAATCAGCTTTTGTTGTATAGCACAAAGACAATGCAAACGAGCGCAATGAGAACTTGTTCACAAATTGCCGAGTGCAGCTTATCTTATGCAAAGATAAGCAAAACTTTCCACATGTGGAAAGTTTGAGATAAGAAACCGTGCTTAAAAAGGTTAAATTTTAGGCAGACATGATGGCATTACGGCATGATGGAGCGTTCGCTTTCGTCAATTCCACAAATCCTTAACGGCATGATGACATGATGACATTACGGCATGATGACATGATGGAGCGTTAGCCTTGCCGCCGCTGGCGTGCAACACGCGGCTCTCATACAGCCATCGCTGCGCGGCGCGCATTGGGAAGGCAGCGGAAGAAGAAATGAAAGATGATGATCGGCGGGCGGGCAAACAGCATGAGCCCATCACTGGGCGTCAGCAGCAAAATGGCGAAGGACCTCAGTCCCCCGCCACACCAATATTTCGCTATCAGCGCCAGGCAGCTACAGCAAAGCGATTTCTGCCTCGATGCTCTCCGGAGCAAAGCGGATAGTCCTCAGCGCCACCTTTTCAAACACCTTCTGCAGTTTGTCGAGATCGCCAAGGCGCAGTTTCACGATGTTGCCAGGCCGCTGTTCCACCCATCCAGCCTTCTCCGGCACGAGCCGCTTGGCATAGGAGATGGCAGGCGACACAAGCAGGTCGATACCCATCTTGCCGTCATACGACAAGTACAGGTCGGTGCCCTCTATCTTCTCCACCCCGACGTTTATGCTCACAGACTTCGTAAAGCCAAACACCTTGATGGGCAAAGAGACAGACACGGTTTTCCCATCCACATGGCCTACATTGACCGTCTTGTGAAAGTGGCTGGCCACATATTCCTGCAGCTCGGCATAGCTTATTGTCAACTTCATATTATCTCGTACTTTAGCTGTTTATTTGCTCTTCTTGCGTTTCCACATGTTTCGGAAGAATTCTTTGCATGCTTCCTTGCACATATCAAACAACAACGATCCCGTAACACTAGTATTCAAACTGCCACACTTTGGGCATTTTACAGGAGCTGATTCCGCCGTACAATTCAACTCCATGTCCACTCCAACAAATTCGTGTCCGCAATCTTTGCAAACATATTTATACAATCCTCTATCCATAGGTAATATGGTTTTATAGTTAACTAATGACACGAAAGTTATAGCTTAATTAGAACAAACGAAGAGCCTTGAAAGTTTTCACCCTATTTCAATCTCCCTTGCACTCCATATCCTTTACATTATATTTTAACCTTCTTGTCTTTATGTATTCCTATAATCGCAATTTTTTTTGATGATGCTGATACTTCTAAAAGGCCTCAACTAACGTCTTCTTCTTTTCTTTTTATGAAGATTACGCTTTTTATTTTCATAAGCTGCCTCCTCTTCAAATTTATCTTGGAGTCGTTTAGCTATTTTCTCTTTTCGACGTTCCTTTTCTTCTGCTTTAAGTTTCTCTATTTGTTCTTTCTTTTTTGCCAAGGCACTCTTAAGGTCATCAAATGAAAAGACAGGATTATCCAAATTTAAACTTGCTTTGTCCAGCAACATCGTCAAAATCGCATTTTTAATTTCTCTACCAGCAAATCCATCTATCAAGTCACTTGCCTCCAATAGCTCCTCTTGAGTGAAACGATGGTCCAATGGCATCTTTGACGGAAGCATCTTGTCTATAATTGCAGCTCTGGCCTCTTTGTTTGGCAACTCTAGCTTTATGTGATCCAATATTCTTGACTCAAAAGCCTTATCGAAATTGGTCACAAGATTTGTCGCAAACAACACTACTCCTTCAAACTCTTCCAAAAGTATCAACATCTGGCTTCGTAACGAATTCAAAGCTTGGTCCGAACCATGACTTACATTCTCTATCCTTTTACCTAAGAAAGAATCCGCCTCATCAAAAAACATAACTGCTCCCAATTCGCTTGCTGTGTCGAACGCTTTTTTTAAGTTCTTAGCTGCATCGCCAACATATTTAGACTCAATCTCTGAATAATTGAGAGCCAACAATGGCTTGTCTAACATTTTAGCAATAGCATGAGCACACATCGTCTTACCAGTGCCTGGAGGGCCAAAGAAATTTAGAATGCTCTTTGGTTTAGACTCAACATCTGAGAATCCCCACTGATTATAGATCAGATCTTGACATTTGATAGAATTTAAATCGCTCAAGATTCTATCCTTTGTCTCTTTCGGCAAAATAATCTGCTCAAAAGTATATCGAGGTGTCTGAGGAAGAAATGTCGGTAAACCATCATCATTCTTTTCTTGATTAGCCCCGTTCACCTTTTCAATATTTTCTTTTTCTTGAGGAAGCATACGATACTTTATTTTAAGCAACAAACTACATTCTGGAAAATCCAAAAAGAGCTTAGTGTTAATATAACTTTCTATTTTACTATTTACAAACAAGCTGTCCTTTATATCAAAACCAGCATTACTTTCTATTATAAAGAATTTATCTTTTCGTTCAACAACACTCCAGTTCGGAGTAACACCTAAAGTGGGATAATCCCTTAATACCAATTCTATATATTGCTTGACCGACAATTCAAAATTAGCAAGAAACAGCTGTTGATCGGCAGACAGTGTTTGTTTATCTATTAAAAACTTCATAATTATCTATTAAAGCAAGACGACAGAAGGTATATATTTCTGTCGTCTTACTATCTTGTTTTACACATAAATGGTCTGTCCTTTGTGAAGACTTTTACTTACACCTTTACTTGATGTTATCTCAATATCATCTATATGCTCATCATCTTCATCGAAGATACCCACTTTTACAGCATTCTTTTTCTTCTCTTTAATGAGTAATTTGAACGCATCAGGATATTCCTCTTCAACGTTTTCAACCAGTGAGTCTTCAGTTAAGAAATAATCTACTGTCAAGAGAATCGCTGCTCCAAGGATTCCACCTGATAATAGTCCTAAAACTTCTAACCACATATATTAGCTCAAAACAACTAAAGATTCATTACCCAAAACCTCTAACGTTTTTTCATCAAAGGCATCCGCTATAATCAACAAAGCCTTGTTTATCTCGTTAGCCTTCTCGTCATAGACACCCAATAAAAGACGCTTATTGTCAGGTCTATTAAAAGTGTCATTTGGCAGCGGAGGATAAACCATCATATTTTCAGTTTTAAAATATGATGCGAACATTTCTTCAAACTTATCAGCCAAAGCCACAAACGGTGTATCTTTTTGGGAATCTAACGATAGTTTCTTGAACCAACCGACAACGTCGGTAAAAGACAAAGCTCCCTCTATTTTCTTGATTTCCAGATTACAAATCTGTTTGACGTTCTTGGATTTCTTCTTAAAGACACCCTTCTTATACCCATAGTATACAACTCCTGCTCCTACCGCTACGGTAACAGCACCAACGATTAAAAGTGTACTCATACGTGCCATAATTAAAGATATTAACTCAATACAACCAATGGTTCCTTTCCTAATATTTCCTTAGTTCTTGCATCAAGACTATCAGCATCAAGGTATCTATGAGAAACAATTTCATCTTCTTCCTCATTATAAACACCTTCAAAGATACCAACGTCTTTCTTCGGTGCAGTTTTAAGCATTTCTTTAAACTCACTTGCATCTGCAATAAATGGAGTATCCTCGTGGGAATTCAAATTGAGAGACCTAAACCAATCTACGACCTCTCTAGCGAAGTTCAAAACACCACGTATAACTTTTCTAACCAAATTAACGATATAGCGAAAAGCTGCTTTAATTGCATCAATTATACTTTCAAACATCCCTATAATAATTACTTTAAGATTACCAATTCAGATTCTTCAAACATATTTAGCACCTCAGTGCTTAAGGCATCAACCTTCAGAATAATAAACTTATTCTTGTCTTTCTCCAACAATTCTTGGTCTTTACCATAAGCCAAATTGATATACATACCGCCTTTATGAGTTTTCTTCCAAACATAAACCTCATTAGCTCCAGCAACAGTATTTTCCTTAGCCAATGTTATTAGCTTTGATGAATTCAAGAGTTTAACCTCTCTGAAATCAACGTTCTTCACTTTTTCAGTGTTCAATTGTTCGATGAACTCATTGACTTGCTCTTTGGTGTTCTGGACAATCTCATCAATTGCTTTCTTGCCTTCTTCAACTACTACAGGAGCAACCTCTTCAAAAAGTTTATTGAGGACATCAACAATTTGCTTGTTTGCTTTAATCATATTATATTTTTTTAATCCAACTTCCTAAATTCAAAATCACTTGGATAGCAACATGCCTTCTTGTAGTCGAAGGCGTAGATGCGCATATAGACTTCTTGCAGCTCTTTGGCTCCATTGTAGAATGGAGTGGTGGTGTGCTGCAAGGTCGTTACCGTCACTTCCATATCGGGAGTGAGGACGGTGCCATTGGAGCGCTTGATGCGCTTGGGCCATACTTGAAACACTTTACTCATAGGCAATAACTTGTTGGTCGCATCTGATGTTGCCATTCAGAGTACGATAGGTATTGATGTTGCAAAAGTAAAGAATAGTTTTGAGCCATACAAGTTCATAATGGTTCACAAATCGTAATCGTCGAATCACAAGGCTGTTTATTTTACCCCACTCGACTCTACGACTGTGGCAACACGATCCCGAGGGCAGAGTTTGACCACAAAAATGGAGACCTTGCCGATGGTTGCTTATCATCGACGCCGATGGTTGCTTATCCCTCGTCGTTGTCGTAAGAGCGGGCCTCAGGGAGCTCTCCATGAGCCTGTAGCGCAAGGCTCGCAACTGAGTAGCGCAAGGATCACAACTGATTGGCACAAGGATCACAACTGATTGGCGCTGGACTCACAACCGATTGGCAAGTTTTGCCTACGATGCAAAATGCCATCATGTCGTAATGTCATCATGTCATCATGCCGTTAAGAAAAAAGGGATATGAGAAGTCAAAGAAATAGTATATAATATTTATATTATATACTATTTCTTTGAGCCAACACACAGCGTTTTCCTGTAAAATCCTTAACGGCATGATGACATTACGGCATGATGACATGATGACATAATGACCAGACTGTATGATGCCCTGTGAATCGATGTCGCGCTGGTGGGCTGTTTGTAGGTCCAATGCGGGGACGCGCAGGGGTGGCATCCTGTTTTTTTGGCAAACTTCTGCGAATTCTCTTCAAAAGCCCACCACCCTCTCGGCGAATTCTCACAAAAGATTTCAGCAAACTTTCACCAAACTGTCTCTAACTTTCACCAAAAGGGGTGAAAAGTGGACTTCTTTCACCAAAACTTTCACCACTTTCACCAAAAAGCCCCCTTTTCACCCCTTTTTCTTCACCAAAAAGGTAAAAAAGTGGACTTCTTTCACTTTTTCTTTCACCAACTTTCACCCGAGCTCATTTTCCTTGCAAGGGAGCGGGAATTGACCTACCTTTGCACCGTCAGTTGAAACCAACGAGGCCCGCTGACGGTGCTGGTCTTTTATAGCCCTCATAGCGCCGTCTTGCCTCCTGCGCCCGCCAGCTGGCAAAGTAACAGGTCAATAACAAAAGGTCGCGAAAAGGCGCGACGTAAAACAAAAAAGAGAACTATGCGTATTTCACATTCACAGGGTCTCACGGTAGTGAGACTATTGCATGAATCTGACTTTGTTTTCACATTAATCACCATTCATCGAGACATTAATCATCGTTAATCGAAACATTAATCGGTCATTAATAGGATTGGCCCAAGGGCCAATTTTGTAAACAAAAAAAATGGTAAACACCTGAGTTGAGTACGAGGAGGATATTCCATGGTAAAGCGCGCAACAATCCACGTCTCTTCTCGCACAAAAAAGAATCATCCGAAATATGGAGGAATCAGGCGAATAAAAAGACCTACTCAGCAGGCCTCATCGAAACAACACGACACAACTTTAGATGCCCTCCATTTGAGGATAAAAAAAACTATACAGTTATGAATAAGAACAATAAAACCAACAATGGCAACGAGAACCATGGCAGCCATTGTCAGCAGATGAGCGACGGGACGTTCGACTTCGTGCCACGGACGAAACCAAAGAGCCGCAGCGTGCTCATCCGCAAGCTCGCTCACGGACGCAGAAGCAGGACGCAGGACGACGTCATACAGCTGACGTTGAAGTTTTTCCGCACGGAGAACGTGATTATCGCCCAGACCATCGTGGACGAGGCGCAGGACGCCATCGACGCCCTGCTCAATGAACAACTGACGAAATAACAAAGAAAGGAGAAAGAAACTATCATGAGTGTACACGTAATATATTATCAGGAGGGCCACAAGATGATGAAGGCCGTGGAGACCGAGGAGGCCTACCGTCGATACAGAGACAGCCAGACGCAAGTGCGCAATCTCACGCTGATCCGCCATCCGCAGGAGGATACGGACGTGGCCGCGGCGAAGCGCAAGCTGGTGCAGTTCAACTATAGCTGCCTGCCTACGGAGGACGGGTGCCTCAAAGGCGCGACGCGGCTGAGCAAGTCGGTGGGCATGGACATCGACCACCTGAGCGACGACG
>ENA-OPEJ01000844-OPEJ01000844.1-human-gut-metagenome-genome-assembly--contig:-NODE-844-length-10723-cov-1.689164_pt1 | contig 10723 bp, 10 predicted proteins | sample MGYA00241635_ERZ501533 | MGnify/ENA primary metagenome ERZ501533 (study PRJEB25962, sample SAMEA2042378) | human gut metagenome | biome: human gut; feature: human-associated habitat; material: faeces...
TCCATATGAACGGCTTGGTGGACGTGGTTATTCCTCGCGGCGGTGCCGGCCTGATTCAGGCGGTAGTGCGTAATGCCAGCGTGCCGGTTATCGAAACAGGTGCGGGCGTATGCCATACCTATGTTGACAAGGATGCCGACGTGGAGATGGCTATGAAGATTGCCTTCAATGCCAAGGTGCAGCGTCCTTCCGTATGCAATGCAATGGAAACATTGCTGGTGCATAAGGATATTGCGGATAAATTCCTGCCGATGATGCTGATGATGTATAATTCCTCCGCCGTAGAAATATGCGGTGACGAGGCTGTGCAGGAGTACAGCGGTCAGGTGCATCCGGTAACTGAAGAAGACTGGTCTACGGAATACGGCGATTTGCGTCTTTCCGTCAAGATTGTGGACAGCATTGAGGAGGCTATGGCACATATTGCCAAATACGGCACCGGTCACAGCGAATGTATTGTTACGAATAATTATCAGGCGGCACAGCTTTTCCAATATACCGTGGATGCTGCTGCTGTTTACGTCAATGCTTCTACCCGTTTTACCGACGGCAACGAATTCGGCTTCGGTGCGGAAATCGGCATCAGCACACAAAAGCTGCATGCCCGCGGACCTATGGCGCTGCCGGAGCTTACGAGTACGAAGTATCTGATTAACGGTAACGGTCAGGTGCGCAAATAAGCTCATATGTAACGGTGTTGCTGAATGGTTAGCAATGAAAAACCTCAGGGATGACAGATGTTACTTAAGGCTGACGTAATATCAGATGCTATATTTTAATAAAGCATAATACTTACTGAAACCCGCTTCAATGGCGTAAGCCGGCGAAGCGGTGTTTTGCTTTTGCAGGAAAGCTGTCTGATGCAGGTAAAATTCACATTTTTGCACCGATTTTTATTGCCTGAGGTATATGCTTTAAGTGTAAAATTTGATATAATTAATTGGATAAGATTGCTTTGTTGCTACTGCACAATTTAGAAAGCTGGAGGGAACTCTTTTGGAAGAATTGTATCGTGAAGAATCTGGAACAAGTACGCAAAGAAAAATCTTTGCAGTGATTGCCTTGCTGATGATTGCGAGCCTTTATTGGCATGAATGGACCTGGCTGCAGGAACATAGACGCTTTGATATGCTGGGCTGGGGTATGGATACAGTGCTTTTGGCTCTGTGGATTTGGCGTGTAGCCTTTGGCTATACTCTGATACTCTACAAGGATATGAAGCTTGAGGTAATCAGCCACGGCTTAGGCTTTATTAAACGCAGTTATGTTGTTGACCTGACCCGTACAGAAAGCTTTACCGATAAATATGTAAAGAGCTTTTTCCGTAAAACAGCGATTAAGCATTACATCCATCGCTATAATTCACTTGATGAAAATCCGCAGCGCTTGCTGGTATTTACCGAAGGCAAGAAAAATAAGCTGGCGGGTTTGCTGTTTAAATCCAGTGATGAGTTTGTCCGTGTACTGCGTAAGGAAATGCCGGATAAATTCATTCAGCTTTAATTGATGATTGTTTTGGTATAGGAGGCTTTGACAGATGGAAACAATAGCTAACGTAGAACCGGTGGTAGTCTGCGCCCGCGTTATGCAAATATTTTTTGGTTCTTTTATTTACATTTATCTGATTGCCAAGCTGGTTGGCCCCGATAACAAATTGGCCTGGTTCAGAAAACGTAAAAAATATACCTTCTTTAACCGCCGTGGTATTTTCGGTGAGGATATTAACTTCGGTTATCCTGTATGCTGGCAAGGCGTTCTTGTTTTCCTGGCAATTTACGGCGTAGTTTTCGGCGTCGGTTATTGGTATATTTTCGTACATGCATATTAAGCTAAAAGTTTTATAAGAGGAAGGATTTGCTTCAATGGCAGAAATTAGAGGTATTGTTGTTAAAAAGCAGGGCGAGCGCGCTGAGGTAAAGGTTGATAAAGCTGAAAGCGAACTGACAGGCCTGCCTAAATACATAGATTGCTGGAACCCGGTAGGTGCTAAGGCCGGCGATGTAGTAGGTGCGGAATACCGCGATTTTGACCAACGCAAGGCTAAGCTGGTTATTTACGGTCTGCCGGTAGCAGGCATTCTTGCAGGTGTTGCCTGCGGACACAGTATGGCTACGTTCTTTCATATGGATGAATTGCCGTTTATTGCCGTCTGTATTGTTTTGTGGCTTTTGGTAACCGTAAACTATGCACGTATTTTTAAACGTGATGCGGTACGCGAAGGCAAGCAGGCTGTTATTTTTGAAATCCAGCAGCCGAAGATTGTTATTGATATGGGTCAAAAGGAATAGGCTGAAGCATGAAGGTTATTTTGGCATCAGCCTCTCCGCGCAGACAGGCGCTGCTGCAACAAATAGGTATTACTCCGTTGGTTTGTCCGGCGGATTTTGCCGAAGGCAGCGGAACTGCCAGCCAGGCGCAGGAGGTTGCTTTGTATAATGCAGCCGGCAAATGCGCCGCTGTAGCAGCAAAGATGGGAGATGAGCTTCCTGTAATTGCTGCAGATACAATCGTAGTAATTGATAATGTTATTTTGGGCAAGCCGCAGGATGCAGCAGCTGCCAAGGCTATGCTGCAGTGCTTGTCCGGACGTACACATCAGGTTATAACAGGCGTTGCTGTGCGCTATAAGGGACAGCAGCTGTCCAAGGTGTGCGTTACTGATGTAAGCTTTCGTCAGCTGACTGCTGAAGAAATAGATGCTTATATTGCTACAGGCGAGCCTATGGATAAGGCAGGAGCCTATGGCATTCAGGGCAGAGGTGCTGTCCTGGTGGAAAAAATCAATGGCTGCTATAACAATGTTGTAGGTCTGCCGTTGTCATTGTTGTACTTAATGATGCAAAGATTGGGAGTATGAGGAGCTATGAAGAGTGACTAATCCTGCAGTAAGCAGGACCTGCGATTTTTGCAGTGATTTTAGTAGTATCGACAAAACAACAAACAAAGAGAGTATTAAAAATCTTCCCTTAGAGGACAGACCACGGGAAAAGCTTTTTCTGCGTGGGGTGGAAGCGCTGACGGATGCGGAGCTGCTGGCAATATTGCTGCGCACAGGCACTGCTCGAAAATCAGCGTTGGAGATTGCTAAGGAGCTCACGGCTGACGGAGGTCTGTACAGGCGTCTGGCGGGAGTGAGGGACTTAAATGAGCTTATGCAAATCAAGGGTATGGGGCAGGCCAAGGCAGCAACAGTTTTGGCAGCTCTGGAAATAGGCAGACGTATTGCGTCGGCCCGCCCTTTGGATAAAATCCGTTTTGGCTGTCCGCAGGATGGTGCGGCATTTTTGATGCCACGCCTGCGTTATGCCACAAAGGAACAATTTTTGGTAATTTTGTTAAACAGTAAGAATAAAGTAATAGGCACAGAGCTGGTATCAGAGGGTTCGCTGACCAACTCGGTGGTGCATCCGCGTGAGGTATTTCTGCCGGCGATTCTGCAGCATGCAGCCTCTATCTGCGTGGCACATAATCATCCTTCTGGTGATCCACAGCCAAGCATTGAGGACAGGCAGCTGACAGCTGTTTTGCTGGCGGCAGGACAAACGTTGGGGATTCCGCTTTTGGACCATCTGATTATCGGGGACGGTGCTTATTACAGCTTTCAGGAAGATGGAGCATTAGAAGTTTAGGAGGATAGTCGGAAATGAAGTTTACTTTCCCTAATATCAGTATTTTTAACAATATGTCGGATGACATGGGTATAGATTTGGGCACTGCAAATACGCTGGTGCATTGCAAGGATAAGGGTATTATTATCCGCGAGCCGTCGGTAGTAGCTGTTGAAAAGGATACTAACGAGGTACTGGCAATCGGTGCGGAGGCCAAGAGAATGATCGGCCGTACTCCCGGTAACATTGTCGCTATCCGTCCGATGAAGGATGGCGTTATTGCCGACTATGAAATTACTCAGTCTATGCTGAAATATTTTATTAAGCAGGCTATGGGCAACCGTACCTTTGTACGTCCGCGCATTCTGGTTGGTGTGCCTTCCGGTGTTACCGAAGTAGAAAAGCGTGCTGTTGTTGATGCTACTATTGAAGCAGGTGCGCGTGAGGCTTACTTGATTGAAGAACCGATGGCGGCAGCAATCGGTGCAGGCCTGCCTGTACAGGAAGCAACCGGCAGCATGGTTGTTGATATCGGCGGCGGCACCTGTGAGGTTGCAGTAATTTCTCTGGGCGGCATTGTTGTCAGCAAGAGCGTACGCTGCGGCGGCGATGCTATCGACAGTGCTATTGTACGTTATATCCGCAAAGCCTTTAATATGTTTATCGGTGAGCGTACAGCAGAAAATATTAAAATTGAAATCGGTACCGCAATGAAGGTTGATGAGCCTGCTGTTATGGAAGTTCGCGGCCGCGACCTGCTCAGCGGTCTGCCTAAGAGTATAGAGGTTAATGCCAACCATGTATGCGAGGCTGTTAACGAGCCTGTAAGCATGATTGTGGACGCTGTTCGTAACACATTGGAGCGTACACCGCCTGAACTGTCCGCTGATATTATGGATCGTGGCATTGTTATGACAGGCGGCAGCTCTATGCTGCGCAATCTGGACAGACTGATTTCTCAGGAAACCGGTATGCCGGTATTCGTGTCCGATGAAGCTTTGAACTGTGTTGCTCTCGGCACCGGTATTGCTGTAGAAAATATTGATATTTACCGCAAAGGCTTTATGACCTCTAAATAAGTAGGAATGCAGCATGAATAAGAAGGTTATGTTGGTAGCTTTGTTTGTTCTGGTCCTGTTTTCTATGCTGGCAATGGCTGTAGCAGGCAGAAGCCGTTTTCCTTTGGTCAACAGAGCGGTGGCAGCAGTAGTGCTGCCGGTAGAAAGTATGCTGACCAGGTTAGGCAATGCCGGTGATGGCGTGCGTGGCTATTGGAAGGCATTGACAGTAATGCAGAGCGAAAATGCAAAGCTGAAACAAGAAAATATTGAGCTGCGTAATGCCAATATCCAGATGGCTTCGATGTATGCAGAAAACAGGCAGCTGCGAGGCTTGTTGGAGTATAAGGAGCAGCATAAATCGCAGAAGGTTGTAGCAGCAAAGGTAATTGCCCGCAGCTTCGGCGATTTACGTGACTGCATATATATCGCTGCCGGTAAGGACAGAGGCCTGGCACCTGATATGGCTGTAGTAAACGGCGGCTTGGTAGGCGTGGTTGACGAGGTATATGATGATTATGCCCGTGTACTTTTGCTCACCTCTCCGCGCTGTCGTGTAGGGGCTAGGGTATTGCGCGCTGATTCACGTGCTGTCGGTGTAGCCGGCGGTGTCAGCGGCAAGGATAAGCTGCTGTTGGAGCATATTTACCGCGAAGCAAGCCTGCGTGAGGGTGATATTATCGTTACCAGCGGTTACAGCGGCAGCCATCCTGCGGATATTCTTATCGGTAAGGTTACTGCTACTCATATGGATAGTGTAGGTCTGCTGCAGGAAGCAGATATTGTACCTGCTGCTGATATTGCAGATGTTGAACAGGTATTGGTTATTGTTGGCTTTACGCCGGAAGCGAAAATCGTATTACAGGGAGGACAGGCAAAATGAGGAGACTGGTTTGGCCCGTCCTGTTTCTGTTCTTAATGCTGCTGCAGGGTTCGATGTCTGTGTATTATACGGGCTGGCTTTCCTGTGATTTGCTGCTTTTGGCGGTATATGCTTATGCGATACTGCGCGGCGAAAAAGCTGGTGCGGTAGTCGGCGGTATCACCGGACTGCTGCAGGATGCAATGACGGTGGGTGTTTTTGGCTTCCATATTCTTAGTCGTATCTGTGTAGGTTATATAGTTGGCCTGACAAAGGAAAAGGTGTTTAAGGATAATTATCTTTATCATATGAGCGCAATTGCTACGATTACCTTTATCCTGCGTTTTGTTTACTGGTGGCTGGAACTTTTGCGCAGTGGCGGACGCTGGAGCATCTTTTTTGCATATTTATGGGATTCCCTGGGCTATATTATAGGCAATGCGCTGTTGGTATGGCCTGTTGTAGTTATAATGAAGATGATTTATGAATGGATCAGAAAAGAAGATATATCTTATTAACCAGGAAGCAGGAAAGGAGACAGACGTAGCCTATGGAAGATAGAAACCGGATAACCAGATTGCACACCTTGCTGGTTGTGTGTCTGGTATTATTTGCTGTGCTGCTGGGACGAATGGTTTATTTGCAGCTGTGGCGCGGTGATTACTACGCTAAGCAATCTGACGGTAACAGGCTGCGCCAGTCGCGTATTCTTGCTCCACGTGGAATTATTTATGATAGCGAAGGCAAAGAGCTGGTAAATAATTTGCCCGGTTATGCCGTAGTATTACAGAAGCAGTCCAGCTATAAACCGGAAACACTGCAGCGCCTCAGTAATTTGCTGCAGATACCTGTAGAAGAAATTAACGCTAAAATTAAGGCGAGTGAAAATTTTTATGAACCGATTATGCTGAAAAATAATCTTGATCAGCAGATGGTAACGAAAATAGAAGAACAGCGCCGCTATATGCCGGAGGTTATGCTTTCGGTGCAGCCTATCCGCAATTACCCATATCATGAGCTTGCTGTACATGCTTTGGGTTACGTAGGCGAGGTAAGCTCCTATGAAATTGAGCAGGGACTGTTTAAGAATATTAGTCAGGGAAGTCTTGTCGGTAAGGGCGGATTGGAAAAGACTTATGATAAATATCTGCGCGGTGAGGACGGCGCCTTTATGGAGGAGGTTGACGTTGCCGGTAACGTTGTCAAGCATTACGATTCCGTGCAACCTATTCCCGGCAAAAATCTGAAGCTGACGATAGATTACGAGCTGCAAAAGGAGCTGGAGGCTTTTACAGATAAGCATCTTGCCTTTCTGCGAAGCTCCGGTATTGCTCCCGGAGCGAGAGCTGCGGCAGTAGTAGCCATCGATCCGCGTAACGGTGCGGTAAGGGCGATGGTCAGCCGTCCTGTTTATGACCCCAACTGGTTTGTGCATGGCATTTCCTCAAAGAATTGGAATTCTATCAATAACGATCCCAATTACCCGATGAATAACAAGGTTATCAGCGGCGAATATCCTCCTGGCTCTACATTTAAGATTGTTACCGGCAGTGCTGCCTTTGAACTGAAAAAGGTTGGCTTGAACGAGCCCATTTTCGACGGCGGTTTTCATCCGATGGTTCCTACTATGGGTAACGCCGGCGGCGAGGTTTTAGGATGGCTGACCTTTATCAAAGCGTTGGCGATGAGTGATAACGTTTATTTTTACGAGCTTGGTTATCGCGTCGGCATTGATAATATTGAAAAATATGCGCATATTTTTGGCTTTGGCGAACGCACCGGCATTGACCTGGAAGGCGAAAGCAAGGGCCTTGTTGCCTCTAAAAAAGTAAAGCGTGAAATCTGGGATGAGGACTGGCGCTTAGGCGATACCTTCAACGCTGCTATCGGTCAGGGTTTCAACCTGACGACACCGATTCAGCTTTCTGTTATGCTGAGTATTGTTGCTAATGGCGGTACTAAGTATCAGCCATATCTGGTTGACAGTATTATAAACAGTGATGGCAGTCTTTTTGAAAAGCCTAAACGTGCTGAAGGTAAGCATATTGATGTGTCACAGCAGACAATTGACTATATCCGCATGGGCATGAGTGCTACTACGCAGGAGGGTGGTACGGCATCGTACTTTGCCGGCCTGCCTAAGCCAATTGCCGGTAAAACCGGTACTGCCGAAAACTCTCATGGACGTGACCATGGTTTGTTTGTAGCCTATGGTCCGGTAGATGACCCTGAGCTTGTTGTAGTCTGCATTGTGGAACAGGGCGGCTTCGGCTCTGTTGCGGCAGGTCCTATTGTTTATAAAGCATTTGAAGAATTTTTCCAGGAAAAGGGTTATATGCCCCGCCCTGATAAGGCTGCCCCGAAAAAGGACACCATCCAATAATGCAGGAAGGAGTACATTGTGGATTTAAAACGTATCCTGAAAAATCTTGACTGGTGGCTGATTACTGCTGTGCTGATTCTTATGGGCTGTGGCTTGGGACTTATCGACAGTGCTACCCATTCCTTTGCTGTCAGCACCGGTAAGGCCTGGCATGTGCAGCGCCAAAGTATGTTTATGGTCTTTGGCCTGGCTATTGTTACTGTATCGTTGGCTTTTGATTACCGTGTTCTCAAAAATTATGCCACCAAGCTGTATATAATTAATATCATACTGCTTTTAGCGGTAATGTTTGTAGGACAAAGTCAATTGGGCGCACAGCGCTGGATTCAAATAGGCTCTATGTCCTTTCAGCCCAGTGAATTTGCTAAGGTTTTTCTCATTATCTGCTTAGCTACCTTTATGGATAAGCGAATTGAATGGTTGGAGGAATTTAAGGATTACCTGCCGGTTTTTGCATATATTCTGGTGCCGTTTATACTTGTTATGCGTCAACCGGACTTAGGAACCTCGCTGACCTTTATTGCTATCCTTATAGGTATGATTTTTGTCAGCGGCTTCAAGTATAAATGGTTCTTCCGCATGGGACTGGCTTTTGTGGCTTTGATGCCGGCCTTTTGGATGATTCTGAAGGATTATCAGAAGAACCGTATTCGTGTTTTTCTGAATCCGGAGCTTGATCCTTTCGGCAGCGGTTATCATGTTATTCAGTCTAAAATTGCTATCGGCAGCGGCGGATTTCTTGGCAAAGGCTGGTTGGCCGGAACGCAGAGCCAGTTGAACTTTTTGCCGGAAAACCATACGGACTTTATTTTTGCTGTTGCCGGTGAAGAGTTTGGCTTTATCGGAACGGTGTTTATCATTTCTATGTATATGATTATCATCTGGCGAGGTATTGCGATTGCGCTTGATGCAGATGACACCTTCGGCATGCTTTTGGCAACCGGTGTAACGTCTATGTTTATGTTCCATGTTATGGTCAACATTGGTATGACTGCAGGTATTATGCCTGTAACCGGCGTACCGCTGCCATTTTTGAGCTATGGCGTCAGCTCGCTGACGACGAACCTGATGTTGGTGGCGATTTTGTTGAATATTAAGGTGAAAAAACAGAACTTACAGTTCTAAGGATGATGATATCAACCTTTTTATAAAATATTATAGGAATCGGTCGACGCTAAAGTGCCATATGCTTAGCAACGACTCCTAGGAGTACGTTTAGTACGCCGTCGTCGCCGTCGCTTCGCCTCTGATACTTTCTCGTCAACCTTTTTATAAAAAACTAGAGGGAGCGGTCGACGCTAAAGCATCATATCAGATAAATATTGACGAAAACTGTTTTGAATAAACCCTTCAATCATTAAATATAGAGGAGAATATGAATTTGAAAAAGGATTTAACTATTGATATTTTAAGCAGGGTGCAAAAGCCTGCTCGCTACACCGGCGGCGAGTTCGCCAGCATTGTTAAGCCTGCTGAAGAAGTAGAGGCAACTATTGCTCTGGCCTTCCCGGATGTATACGAAGTAGGTATGAGTTATCTTGGATTTAAAATTTTATACCATTTGCTGAACAAGGAAGAAGGAATTGCCGCAGAACGTGTTTACGCGCCCTGGATTGACCTGGAGGCGAAGATGCGTGAGCGTGAAATTGTGCTTTGCACTCTGGAAACCAAAAAGGCTTTGAGGGAATGTGATATTGTAGGTTTTACTTTGCAATACGAGCTTTCCTATACCAATATCTTAAATATGCTTGATTTGGGTGGCGTGCCGCTGCTGGCTAAGGACCGTACTGATGCAGACCCCTTTGTTATTGTAGGCGGCCCCTGTGTGTACAACCCTGAGCCTTTGACTGATTTCTTCGATTTTGCCGTTATCGGTGAAGGCGAAGAGATTTTGATTGAGGTAATGCGTTGCTACAAGGAGTGGAAACGTGAAGGCAAACCCGGCGGTAGACAAGAATTTCTGCAGCGCGTGGTAAAAATCAAGGGCATTTATGTACCTTCCTTCTATGAAGCAGAATATAATGAGGACGGCACCTTTAAGGCAATTAAGCCGCTGCGCGAGGATATTCCTGCTGTTATCCAAAAGCGTGTTATAGAGGATATGAACAGCGTAGATTTCCCGACATCTCCGATTGTTCCTTTCGGTGAAATCGTTCATGACCGCATCATGCTGGAGGTTTTCCGTGGCTGCAGCCGTGGCTGCCGTTTCTGCCATGCAGGTATGGTTTATCGTCCGGTGCGTGAGCGTAAGCCGGAGGTGCTGATGGACCTGTCGCATAAGCTGGTAGATAATACCGGTTATAACGAAATCAGTCTGGTATCTCTGTCCAGTGCCGATTATTCCTGCCTGGCTCCGCTCGTACATAAGATGATTGGCGAATTTAAAGATGAACGCGTTAGCGTTTCTCTGCCTTCTCTGCGTATCGACAGCTTCTGTGTTGCTATTGCTAAAGAGGTACAGGCAGTGCGTAAGAGCGGTCTGACCTTTGCTCCGGAGGCAGGCAGCCAGAAGATGCGTGACGTTATCAACAAGGGCGTTACCGAAGAGGATTTGATGAATGCTGTCGGTGCGGCGTTTGAATCTGGCTGGAACAGCGTTAAGCTGTACTTTATGATCGGTCTGCCCTATGAAACCGATGAGGATGTACTGGCGATTGCTGATTTGGCACGCAAGGTACAGTATAAATATTTCCAGATTACCGGTAAGCGTGGTTGCAAGGTTACCGTAAGCGCTTCGTCCTTCGTACCTAAGCCGTACACTGCTTTCCAATGGTTTGCGCAGAATGATTTGGAAGAAATTCGCCGTAAGCAG
>ENA-OPEJ01000845-OPEJ01000845.1-human-gut-metagenome-genome-assembly--contig:-NODE-845-length-10675-cov-3.236347_pt1 | contig 10675 bp, 4 predicted proteins | sample MGYA00241635_ERZ501533 | MGnify/ENA primary metagenome ERZ501533 (study PRJEB25962, sample SAMEA2042378) | human gut metagenome | biome: human gut; feature: human-associated habitat; material: faeces...
TTAAGAGCTTTAATCTCTGGACATCATTGTCAACCTCCATCTTTTCCCTGATTAAAGGGTTGCCTGTCGCAACCGCCTTAATCTCCGCATAAGAAAGTGTTGCCTCATCAATGTCCTCACAGCTTCGGCTCACTGCCTTGCTTGTCATAACCTGACTGATGAAACGCTGCTTGTTTTCCACAAGTGACCAGTTGTATGCATCAAAGGTTTGTTTTGTAACATATCGGTAGATTGCCACCTCATCGTTTTTATTTCCCTGTCGGATACCTCTGCCTTCCCTCTGTTCAATGGAAGAAGGCTTCCACGGGCAATCGACATGGTGCATTGCAACAAGGTGTGTCTGTACATTAACTCCGGTTCCGCACTTATCTGTCGAACCGATAAGGACTTTTTTCTTACCTGTCCTCATTTCCTTAAAGAGTGCATCCCTCTGTGCGTCTGTTTTTGCATCGTGAATAAATGCTATCTCCTCCGCAGGGATACCATATTGGATAAGTGACTCCTTCAGATAATCATAAATCGTAAAGTCCTTGTCCGGTCCCGGTGTTCCAATATCCGAAAAAATAAGCTGACAGCCTATATGACCATCAGCATTTCCTTTTACATATTCTTTCCAGACATTTTCCGCTACCTTATTGAGCTTTCCGTCCGGGTTGTTCGGTGCGTCCTTATCAATCAGTCTTGCGTCTGTTCCAAGAAGTCTTGCTTCGTGCGTAATCTTTAAGAAGTTGTCAACACTTGGATCAACACCCCCGCCCCTTATCCTTTCTGCCCTTACAACAAATTCTTCCATTACCTGCTTCACATACCAGTCCGGCTCCGACTCCACGATGATAGGCTTGCCGCCACGCAGAGCTGGCACATCAAGGTCAAGCATATCCGCTGTCTGCACATCGGCAACCTCACGGAAGATGTTCATAAGCTCCGGCAGATTGGTAAACTTATTGAACCTGCTCTTGAAACGGAAACCACTGCCCTCAACCGTAAGCTCCAGTGCCGTTGTTACTTCTCCAAAGTTAGCCGCCCACGAGTCGAAATGATGAATTCCCATCTCCTCAAGTGCCGATTTCTGCAAATAAAGCTGCATAACATACATCTCACACATTGTGTTGCTTATCGGTGTACCTGTTGCAAATACAATTCCCCTGCCATCATTTATCTCTGATAAATACTGGCATTTAAGCTGCATATCCGTTGACTTTTTAGCCCCACTACTGCTGATTCCCGACACATTATTCATCTTTGAAAATGTGGCGAGGTTCTTAAAATTGTGTGCTTCGTCTACCATAATAGAGTCAACACCCAGCTCCTCAAAGGTAATGAGGTCATCTTTCCTGCTCTCATCGGTCAGGGATTTAAGCTGTTCCTCCAGCTTTTTCTTCTGGCTTTCCATCTGCTTTACGGTCCAGCGTTCCCCGTTCCGCTCCTTCATATCATCAATCGCATAGGTGATCTCATTTATCTGTTCATTAAGCATTCGCTCCTTTCTCTCTGCCGAAATTGGAATTTTTTCAAATTGCGAGTGCGACATAATGATGCAGTCATAATCGCCTGTCGCAATCCTTGACACAAACTGCTTTCTTCGGCTCTTTTCAAAATCACGCTCCGTTGCAACCAAGATGTTTGCTGACGGGTAAAGCCTTAAAAATTCACTTGCCGTCTGCCCGATAAGCGGCTTTGGCACTACCATAATTGTCTTATTGGAAAGTCCGAGTCTTTTCTGTTCCATACACGCAGCCATCATTTCAAACGACTTTCCGGCTCCGACGCAGTGGGCAAGCAGGGTATTTCCTCCCATAAGGATTCGTGCCACCGCATTTTTCTGGTGCGGTTTTAATTCAATCTCAGGGTTCATTCCTGGAAATTGCAAATGGCTTCCGTCATACTCACGCAGGCGGATATTATTGAAGGTTTCATTATAATATTCCACATACTTCTGTCGGCGTTCCGGTTCTGCAAACAGCCATTCCTTGAACTTCTCCTTGATCATATTCTGCTTTTCCCTTGCAAGCATTGTCTCATTCTTATTGACTTCATAATGGTACTTGCCATCACCGTCATCAATCCTGTCCCTGACAGTGACTGTTTTTAAGTTCAGGGTATCCTCAAAAATAGAATAAGCGTCCATTCTGCTTGTACCATAAGTTTTCGTTGCAGCCACGGAATGTTTATCCATACTTTTATTTTCAATGAACCATTCCATACTCATTTTATTCAAGTGTACCTGAATACCGGAATTATAATACTCTGTTCTGATTGCCCTTGCCCTCTTTGGTGTATTAAGCAGCTCATAGATAAACTGTTCATAATCAAGCGGCTCAATCCAAGTTGTACCAATCTTTACATCTATATCCGAGGCTTCAATCCATTCCGGCTGAACTTTCTCTAAGGCTGCGGCATTGGCGGCAAATCTTTCTGCCTGTGGATCGTCGGTATCAGCCGCCATTGCCTTTGCAACACGCAGCTTATCCCTTACATTGCCTGACAGATATTCATCTGCTGTCTCCCAGCCTGCGTCCGGGTTATTTTCATTGTAACGGTCAGGATTAAGAAAAATAATTCCATCGAGTTCCTTTATGAGAGTATCCCTGTCTGTTTCATAAATGGAGAGCATATAAGGAATATTTACATATCCAAACTCATTGACCGATACATTAAGAGCCTCAACTGCAGTTTCTACCCTGTCCACCACGGACTTTGCTTTAATTGTCTGCTTATAAAACATATCAGCCTTCTTCACCTCCCCGTCCTCATTTACTTCTTCAAGACTGCAAAGAAGCGGATAATCGCTGTCATCCCTGAACGCTGTACGGTTTGCTTTGGAAGTGATTGCTCCATACTTTCCAACGAATTTATCATATTTTACATTCAAAAGCTGCTGTTTGTCTGCAAGCTCCTCATCACTACAGCCCTCCATCTGGATATCAATCAGCTCTCTTGTTATCTGTCTGATTTCATCAAGGCTCTTAATACGCCCCTCCGCTGTCGGTGATACTTTCTGCCTTACCATCTCTGAATTTTCCCTGTAGTAAAGTTTTCCTTCAAAGAATGTGTAAGTATAATTTCTGACATCCGGATCAGCGGGAATGACTTCCTCTGTCTGTTCCTCATTCTCTGCCAGTCTCTCAAAATCTGTCATCTGTGCTTTGATGTTACTGATTGCCTTATTGAGTGCTTCATACAGATTGAAGTTCTCATCATTATTCACACAGACGGTATATTTGCTGTCCTGTCCGAACATCCTTGTGTCATACTGCATTGTACCAAGCATCATCTCCGGGTGCTCTGCAAAATAGGAATTGACTGCTATGCCATCACCTGTGACACCAAGATGTACCCAGTCAGGCTCTATATCAATTTTTCGCTCTCTTTTCTGTAAAAAAAGAATGTCCGCAGTCACCTCAGTTCCTGCATTATCCTTAAATGCAGTATTCGGAAGTCGGATTGCTCCCACAAGTTCTGCCCTCTCAGCCAGATACTTTCGTATAGTCGGATTGCTCTTATCCAGTGTTCCCTTTGTGGTAATCACTGCAACCATACCTCCCGGTCTTGCCTGATCGAGTGCTTTTGCCAGAAAATAATCGTGAATACGGAAGTTATACTTGTTGTACTTTGGATCGAATATCTTATAATCTCCAAATGGCACATTTCCCATAACAACATCAAAGAAGTTATCCGGATATGTGGTGTTTTCAAATCCTGTAATACTGATATTGGCATTCTGGTAAAGCTGTTTTGCTATTCTTCCCGATATGCTGTCCAGCTCCACTCCGTACAGCCTGCTTTGCTGCATTGGTGCTGGCATACTTCCGAAGAAATTACCGATACCCATAGACGGCTCCAAGACATTTCCGCCTTTAAACCCAAACTGCACAAGGGCTGAATTGATACACGTTGCAATCTCCGGCGAAGTGTAAAAGGCATTATTTACAGTTGCTCTTGCCGCACTGTATTCCTCATCGGAAAGAAGCTCTTTCAGTTCTGCATACTCTTTGCTCCACGCTGCATTATTCTCATCAAATGCCTGTGACAAGCCTCCCCAGCCGACAAACTTTGATAAAACAGTCTGCTCCTCCTGTGTTGCAAGTCTGTTTTCTGCTTCAATCTGCTTTAGTGTACAGATTGCATCAATGTTCCACTGGTATCTGGTCTTTGCACCACCCTTTTCTGTTTCCCACAGGTTATAATGGAAATTGAGTTTTGTCTGGTCTTGTGTTTTTTCTTTTCCACACAGACCTTCCACTGGCGGTAATACTTCCTGTGCAGGTGTTTCAGGGGCAGCCTCCTGTGGTTCGGTATCCTTCTGTGGAATATCTGCCGATACATTCTTATCCTCATCAGAAATTATACGACCATCCGTGTCAATCTTGGTATTCAAGCCATATGCAATCGCCCGTTCTCTGGTTTTAAGACGGCTTTCTCTCACACTGTCCTCAATATCAAAGAACTTGCGGTAAACAGGATTCATCTTTTCCCTGTCAATCTTATTTTTTATGGTCTGATAGATTGCCTTCTGGTCCTCTCCACAGTAAAATGGCTGTTTTACCATATAGGATAAGATTTCATATACCTCACGCCATGATACGGTATCCCCTGCCCTCTCTCCATTTCTGTTTTTGTAGCTTACTTTCACATCTGCACTGCTTAAAGTGTATTCTGTGAGTCCATACTGATTATTGCAATATGCCTTTCTCTCACCCTGAACATTTCCCATCGCTATCTCACAGATCAGTTCCAGCTTATTCGGCATAAATGCAAAATCCGATTGCACCACATCCATAAGGAAAGCACGGAATGGTGTGTAACAGCTACATTCTGACACAAGTATCTCAATGGCATCTCTTAAATCTTTATCCATTGCAGCTACACGGTCAGCATAATCAATCGGCTTAATATACCGTAACTCAGCCGCCTTTCTGTTTACAGCATAACTGTCAGGCTCATCAGGAATAGCATAATCATCAATTTCTGATTTCTCCTCCTGCGTATCAACTTCACGGTACTCTGCGTCAATGACTTCATCATCTTCACGAAGTCCGTCCATTGCAAGCTCATCAATACGAGGTGTCTCCGACTGGTATTCTCCGGTAAGGATAAGTACACCGATTTCCTTTTCGACATTCTTCCACGAAACGTATCCTTCTACTTCTCCATCTTCATCTTTCCATTGGATACGAAGTCCCGAACCGTGAAATGTGTCATACCCGTGCAAGCCCAGACCGTCAAGCGGCCAGCTTGCACCCCCCTGACCATATTCTGCCTTGATACGCTTTGCTCTGGTTCCTGCGTCTATCTCTGTCTGATAGATTTCACACACCCTGCCTTTTCCACCGACAAAGCCAGTTCCTTTCATAAGTATCTCTTTTACATACTCACTTGGTACACTCTCTGCTTTCTTTGGATTAAGGTAATTATATTTTCTGGCAAGGGCAGCCTTTTTATCCTCCTCGAACTGACGCATAAATTCATTGTGTCTGGTTTCCTCCGGCTGCTTCACACCAAAACTTGCCTGCCCGTTTTGATCGAAAAAAAAGGAAGCCTGTGTATATTCGGCTTCCTTACTGACACCCAATGAGTTAATCTCATCAAGCTCTCTATTTAATTCTTCCTGTGTTTCTAATGAAACTTCATCACGATCTGGTGGAGCACTACTTCCTCTGCCTGCATCTTCGCCTGCTCTCTTATCTTCCACATCTCCATTGTCGATGATGGATTCTGTGGCTTGTGCTTCATTAGATACTGTTCCTCCAACTGATCGTAAAGCTGGTTTGCTTCCTCCTCTACTGCCGACATCTTCTCGTACATCTTCCCGAATCTCATCAGTGTCTTGTACCTTGCCGGTTCGTTCTCCAGAAGATACTTCATTGCCATTCTCCCGTATCTGCCCAGCTTCGTTAAATCCTCTGTCTCGTCCGGCATTGTCAGCTCCGGATACAGCAGTCCGTCCACTTCCTTGTAAGTCATTGCTTCTAACATATGATATTCTCCTTTCGCTCTCAATCGTTTGTAAATTCCTACTAAATTCTCTAAGAACACTACAGGAGACATCGCATACAAGGGAACCAAGACGGTAAACTATCTCCTCATCTTTGATATTTACAATCTGACTGAAATCCTGTTCTTGCACAGATAAGTCAAATCCACATCTCGTCCCTACAGCATACATAACACTGGAATATACTAACTGCTCCATATCGCTATCCTGCTGTAAGCCCTTGCGTTTTTCGTTGAATTCCTTTATCACACTACCTGATAGCTGCATTAGTTCGGACATTCTATCCCCGAACTCCTCTTTTATTATATTCCAAACATTTGTTCCTGTAAACTGTTTTAGCGTATTTTTTAGTGATTCCCTGTCATCGCTTTTATACCGCTCCATCTGTCCTTCCGATACCAGAAAGTCTGCATAACTTTTCAGGTTTTCCCCCTCCAGATCCCATGTCAGCTTCACATTCTTTCCGCCTGTATCACTGATATCGAAAATATATCTCATACGGGGATTAAGTGCCCTTGAGGGGAAGATAGCACAGCCCTTTGCTCCACGCTTTACATATCTTCCCACTTTCTTCCAAGTGTCATAATCTGCCATAAGGGTACTTTTCTCCGGTGATCTCTGAGCTGTTACCATAACGATATTATCAAATTCATAGCGATATAACTGACCAGCAACTTTTAATACATCTTTCCAGTTCTTTTCAGAACGGGTGATGTTGCTGATTTCTGAATCATATATCGCTTTGACCTTCATATCAACACTCATGTGTCACCCTCCTTTTACTTCAGTAATTCTGCAAACATTTCCTTAAAGAGCTTTGACTCCTCCCCGTCAAGCTCAATCACAAATTCTGCATCAACCACCTGTCTATCACATTTGCCCTTTCCTTTTACAATCTTTCGCATAATCCTGAGAAGCACATAACACTGCTTTGACTTGGCTATGCTCTGCTTAAAGGCAAGTCCGTCGCTGTCAGCCGACTGCTGTGTCTCATAGACAATCACATTCAGCTTTCTGCTGATTTCCTCAACTTTCTCATATGGAATACTGACAGACGATTTTACCTCTCCCGGTCTTTCCCATTCCTTATGAAGTTCGTTTAATAAAAATTCCATATCCTTAATAACTGCTGTCTGCTCATTTTTCATCGTGTCTTTCCTCCATTTTCCTTTAATGAAGAAGGGAGCTGTTCTTCGCTGTATGGCGAAAAATCAACTCCCTTCATATCCTCCGCATCAAGGACTATCTGTTCTGAATAATACATATCCATTGCCTTGTTTATGGCATCGTCAAGTGACTCTGCCTTTACTGTCTCTACCCTTGAGAGAACTTCTTTTATCTCAATATCAAATTCTCTTTCCATTCGATATCAGCCTCCAATTCCATTTTTCCTCATCGGCTCTTTTTTTCTTTTACCTGTCTTTCCTTAAAACCTTCATCATACTTTCCATCTTCAAGCCTGTCATAAAAATATTCCTCCTCTATCGTTCCAAATTCCTTATACATCTGGTGCAGGAAATCATTCTGCATATTTTTTGGAATATCATCATCCTTTGACAAATCCTGATAAAAATAAAACTTCTGCTTGAGTTTCGCCCTGTAATCATAAACATCTTTTATCTTTTCAGGTGTCCCGTATTCTCTTTTATATGCCTTAAAGTTGGTCTGCGAAAGTGTGGACCCAAGATAAATCCCGTGCTCCCACGATACCCCAATCGTTGTGTTATCCTTTGTTGGCTCCTCGTCTTTCGGATATCGCTTATACTCTGTTGCTCCGAGAGCAATCGTGAGAGAGCCGCTTTTCATATCCATTACCACAAGATTGCGTGGAGATAATGCTTCAAGTACCATATAATCGTGGTCATTAAAATTATGAAATGTCTGCCCTCTTTCAAATGTCCTGTCGCATTTTTCATAATGCAGGATAAAGTCATCTATCCAGCCTCTATCCGTCATTCCAATCTCATCCATCTTTGTAATACACTCTGGGGAACTTGTTGCCTTATCAAAGTAAAATTTCTTTGAATCATTATAATATCCTTGCAAAAAGCGTCCCAGTTCCACATCATCTCTACAGAATTTTGCAAAAACTGTAACATTTGCTGCCCTGTAATACTCTGTAAAACCTTCCGCAAGCGTTCTTCCAAGAAGCAGCATCTGATCTGCAAGCTCTGACATATCATCAATGGCAACGAACTTCTTATAATCTTCCAAAGTCATAAGCATATTTCTTTCTGTTCCATTATAATTCTCCATTACAAGAATCATATCTTTTAAATCCATTCTTACCTCCTGTTCCAGAGAGGACTTTCGCCCTCTCTGCCAATTTTCTATGGTCTGCCAATTACTACAATTTTTCCGACACTTGCCACATCACGGTAAACTACGCCAACTCTTTCATTCAGGGCTTCTACCACCTTGCCATTGCCGACATATACTGCCACATGGCTGATATTCTTATATCTTCCGTTGTTTGTGAAACTGTAAAAGATAAGATCACCAGGCTGCATTTCATCATAAGATACGGTCTTTCCTGCTTCATCAAGTCCCTGTGCTTCTGCCGCTGCTGTAGTTGCTCCTCCATGACTGATATTCACACCTGCATCCTTCCATGAATAATACGCAAGTGAACTGCAATCATAATAATTGCCACTATCTCTTAATTCCTGACTGTAAGGATAACCCACTCTGTGAAGGGCATAAGAGCAGACTGCTTTCTGCCTGCTATCTGTAATACCACTGAGGATTGCATTTATTTCATCCTCTGTCATGGAACTTACTCCGGGGCTTCCACCGCCTCCACCGCTTCCACTTCCGGCATATCCAAGCTGTCCCATAAACTCAGGACTCATGATCTGCTCAAGCATTTCTACCTGATCAGAATTAAATCCATAAACGGAAATCATATCTCTGTATGATTTGAGCGTAACATTTACATACAGTACCGACTTCGTAACAGTTGTTACATTGCCATCTGCGTCTGTTTCCTCCACATCTTTTGTTCCACTACTTGTAGTATAAGAACACATATCATTTACTACAGTCTGCAACCACCCCTTTGATATATCATTCATAATTGTTGCAGTATCGCCTACACCATACTTGACCATGTAGACCGCCATAATGTCGTAGTAGTTACTTGGATTTTCATCCATTCCCTCATAATCTACATACACCAGTTCGCCAAAGTCATATCCGGTATGTTCATTCACTTTGGTATTCACATCACGGTTAAATTCAGACACATAAGCACTTGTAACTGTCTGCACTGTATCTCCTGACTCCAGCGGCGGTAAAAATAAGGCAAATGGTGAATTATAAAGAATCGCTATCACAGCAATAACCGGAACTGCAACGATTACCACTAAAAGAACCAACAGCAAAAGTACAAGTCCGATAATCGGAGCTGCCGCCTTTATCCAGAGAACTGCTTTTTTTACAATCAGATCTTTTACCAGTTTTACAACACTGTCCGTCTGATTTTCCTGTTCTTTCATCTTATCCAGAAAAAATTTAATCTTTCTGCTACGGTTCGCTGCTTTCACATCCTTCGTCTCAATAGATACACCCGTGGCATAGCCTGCCGCCATGCCGACTGCTGTACCTGCTCCCGGTGCAACCGCTGTACCTGCCGCTGTGGTTGCCGCTTTTGCCGTAGTTTTGGCAGTTTCTTTTGCAGTGTTCTTGGCAGTTTCTTTCGCTGCTGTCTTTGTCGTGTCACCGGCAATCTTTTTTGCCGTATCACTGGCAGCTTTCTTTCCCATCTTTTTTGCCAGCTTCTTTCCTGTTTCTACCTTCTTGATACGCCTCTTTGCTTCGGCTGCCGCTTTTTTTCTGAAAAGTGACGCTCCCCTTGAAGCAGTTCCCGTAACCGGACGGCTTGCTTCATATGCAAGATAAGCTGCCTGTGACACTTCCTGCCCGCCTTCCACCTGCTCTGTAACTGCTCCAGCCGCAAATGCTCCCGTTCTTCCTGCTATATGAAGATTGGTATTCTTCGTCTTGATAGAAGTATTGGACTCCCGTATATTTCTCTTAAATTTTGAAGGTTCCTTTTCTTTCTTCTCTGCCTGATGAATGGTACTCTTACGATAAGACTTCTTTTTACCTGTATCATTTATCTTTGCACTGGCAATTTTCGGACCACGCTGTACGGTGTAAATGTTACTGCCCTTAATTTTAGCCTTCTTCGGTTCATGCATATGAATCTTAGCTTTTTTCTTAGTGTGAATGACCATAGGCTTGTCATCCGCTTTTTTTATCTTCAATGTTCCCACCTTCTTTCTGTATCCTTAAAAAAGTAGCCATCCGGAACTTAGTCCAAATGGCTGATACATTGCAATTCTAATCAGCAAATTTTGCCTCCCTTTTCTTCTGCTCCGCAATCTTTTCGTGGATATTGGTGTTATACAGTCTGTAAAGGTCAGTGTCCTTGCTGATCTGGTTATCAAACGGAATTACCACGGAACCACACTTGATAAGTCCCATTCCCGATGCAGTATTGGTTACGAAACGAAGCTGTGCCTCTGATACACCGATAACCTCTGCCATCTTGGAACTGTCTGTATTCGCCTGCTTTAAGAGTGCAACAAACTCAGAGTTTGCAAGCATTGTGGTTGCTGTGTAATTCTGCAACAGATCGACAACATTCTGCGTGATACCGGTACAAAGACCTCCCTG